>JACCDO011444034.1_pt1 | contig 32193 bp, 35 predicted proteins | sample 7446101 | NCBI WGS metagenome assembly JACCDO01 (sample SAMN15323440, study PRJNA562643) | freshwater metagenome | isolation source: river surface water | place: USA:Blue River Watershed | collected 2017-08-16 | reverse complement strand
TAGGACAAGTCCGATTTTCTTTTTCATAGAGAGATTATCTCATAGAAGTGATTTTTTTAAAAATGGACTTAACCCTTTATGTTTAAAAGGTTAAGATAACTTGATGAATTTAGAGAAATAAAAGGTAATGATATGAAAGTCCTTGTTACGGGTGCATCCGGATTTGTTGGTAGAGTTATTGTTGGTCAACTCCTTGAGAAGGGAGATCAAGTCGTCGTTCTTACAAGTAATATTGCAAAAGCAGCTCTTACATTAGGTAGCAAGTGTCAATACTTTCAATGGGTCGATACAAATATCTTACCTCCTCAGGAGGCTTTTGAAGGAGTTGATGCTGTTATAAATCTCATGGGAGAAAATATTGCTGCGAAAAAATGGACTGAGGATCAAAAAAAGAAAATTTATAATTCAAGAATTGATGGCACAACTCGTTTAGTAGAGGCCATGTCCAAAATGACAAAAAAACCTTCAGTGTTTGTTTCTACATCTGCTGTTGGGATCTATGGCAATCGTGGAGGAGAGGAGATCACAGAAGAGTCAACTCTCGCTTCTGATTTTCTGGCCCATGTTTGTAAAGATTGGGAAGCTGCTGCCAACAAGGCAAAAGCCTACGGCATTAGAGTTTCTATTGTAAGAACTGGAGTTGTTCTTGGAAGAGGAGGCGGAGCGCTTGCTAAAATGCTTCTTCCATTTAAGCTTGGGGCAGGTGGTCCACTCGGTTTTGGCAGACAATACATGAGTTGGATTCATATTGATGATTTGGCAGCTCTCTATGTTGAGTGCGTGAAGAATCCAGCGGCAGAAGGTATTTTTAATGGCACTTCTCCATACCCAGCAACAAATAAAGAATTCACCAAAGCCTTGGGGATTGCAGTAAAAAGACCAGCTTTCATGCCTGTTCCTACTTTTGTGATTAAATTGATGTTTGGTGAAATGTCTTCCATTTTACTAGATGGGCAAAGGGTACTACCTGTTCGTTCAAAAAGTCTAAAATTTAGATATCGGTATCCAACTCTAGATTTGGCCCTTAAAGAAAGTACTCAAAAATATAAAAAAGTTTAATATCGGATGATGACCTGCTTTAGGCGGGTCATTTCTTCTATTGAATATTTCACTCCTCCCATTCCAAGACCTGAAAGTCCATGGCCTCCGAAAGGCATCCAATCTACCCGGTAAGCAGAGTGATTATTAATGACTAAAGTCATGGCCGGAATTCTTTCAGATAAATTCATGGCGGAAGATAAATCTTCTGTAAAAAGAGAGCTTTCAAAAATATAGGGAGATTGTTCTAAGTATTGAATAATTTCTTCTTCATCTTGATAGGAATTCACGCAAACAACCGGGCCAAAAACTTCTTCATTCATAAGAAGTGCCTCTCGAGGAACATTCGATAAAATAGTTGGAGTAAGATACTGTTGTTGATGACCAAAAGTTTCGTTTCCTAATTCAAGTTTAGCACCTTTACCTATAGCTTCTTTAATCCATGACTGAATTCTTATGACTTCTTCTTTTCTGATAAGAGGACCCACATCAGTGGTCTCAAGCCTTGCATCTCCAGTTTTAAGAAGTTTTGTTTCGGTGAGAAACTTTGAAAGGAAAACCTCAAATACATCTTTGTGTACAAAAATTCTTTGAGTTGAAATACAAACTTGTCCTGCGTGGTAAAAAGCGCCTTTGGTCAGTGCTTGAGAGGCGAGATTAAGATTAGCATCTTTTCTTATTAAGCTTGGAGCAACTCCTCCATGTTCAAGAGAGAGCCTCGTTCCTGGTGCAATTATTTTTCTTAGATTCCAACCAACCTTTGAAGAGCCTATAAAACTTATGAATTTAAATTGAGGGGATGAGGCCAGTTTTTCGATGAGTGATACCTCTGCATTGACTACTTCGATGATTCCTTTTGGTAGGCCCGCTTTTTCAAACAAGTCTTTTAATATATAAGCAGATATTGGAGTTGAGGGAGCTGGCTTTATGATGACAGCATTTCCAGCTGCAATAGCACATCCGGCCTGATGAGCGATGAGGTTTAGGGGGTGATTAAATGCTGAAATGGCGAGAACTGCACCAATTGGTTCCCTGCTAGTAAAGGCCAAATGCTTAAGGCCTGCAGCTGATCTTTGCATGGGAATTTTTTCTCCTCCAAGTCGAAGAGTTTCCTCAGAGCAGAGTTCTAGAGTGAGGGCCGCTCTCTGGACTTCAATTAAAGCATCCTTGTAAGGTTTTCCTCCCTCGGTAGAAATGACGACAGCAAGATCATTGGTATTATCTTTGATGATCTGAGAAGTTTTTTTAAGAATTTCAGACCTCTCAAATGCTTTCAGGGCCTTTATTTGACTTTCTGACTCTGGCAATTTGGTTAAAAGAAAATCAATATCTGTCGAGGTGGAATACTGAATTCGTGTAATTAAAGCGGAATCATTCGGACTATATAATTCTTTGTAATCACCATTTGATTTACAAAAATTAACGGGATATTCGCCAGTGATATGAATCATACTTTGTCCTTCATGGAGTTTTGATTTAAAATTTTATTATGAAAACTTTTTTATTTCTTCTTTTTTTAATTTTCTTTATTTCATGCAAAGAAAAAGAGCCAATCTATACAAAAGAAGAACTTTATAATTTAGCCAAAGAGCATGATTCAAACATGGCCTTTATATTGCCAAAAAATATGCAAGAAGGAATTAAGTGTGAGGATTATACTGAGGGTTGTCTATCTGGACATACGGTTAAAATTCGTGGAATAGAAATGATTGGAGTGGAGTTTTCAACTCATCAGCAAGCTAAGGATGCGGCCAAGAAATTTAGAGGCTATCAATTAAGAAATTGGATGTTTGATGATGTATCAGGGGAACCTCTTTTAGAGGATTTTATGAAATTACTTAAAGCTGAAAAATTTCATGAAGACACTCTCAAAAAAAACTAGTTTTTCCCGCCAAAGCTTAATGAGGTCTTCAGATTCTTTTTCTTTAATTTCAAATTCATTTAAAGTTTTTCTAAAAAGTAAAAGCCAGCGACCTAATTCTCCCTTTTTTATATGAAGAGGAGAGTGAATATTGAGGACATCAAAGGGAGGAGAAATTTTTTGATCACTTGTTCCAAGTAATTGGACCTCCCAAAAAAGGCAAATTCTAGGAATATGAGTTTCAAAATTTTCGATATTTCTAAAGTGATATCCAATCAATATATCGTTTTTTGCGCTTTCATAAAAAGCATCAACTATACTTAGTATGAGTTTTTTTTCTCTCATAGAGGAAGTTCAAGACGTTTTAATTTTGAAGAAAATGAGTGCTTGAGTTCAGTTAATTTAAATCCCTGGAGTTCAAATTCAAGAGCATCATCTTTCTGATCAAATGTGAGTTTTAAGTGATCTTTTAAAAGATGGCATTTTCTGGCATCTGGAAATTCAAAAAATTTAAGCAAGGCGTATTGGGAGTAGAGAACTTCAGAGACTAAAGGTTCTGAGGATTTTTCAAATACAAATGGCTCAAAAAAGTAATTTCCATTTTTACCTTTGAGCATGATAAGGCAACCCAACACTTCTGAGTCTTTTTCAAAGGTTAAAATTTGGGGATTTAATTTTTTTAATTTATCTAGGGTTTTATCATCAATAGAAAGAGCAGGCGCATCTTTAAGCTCTGGATAGTCTCCTAATTTGATGCCAAGATTTTTATGTAGTGTTTTCCAGTCCTGTTTGATTTCTTGGGTTATATCTTGAGGGAGACTTTCAAGATAGTCCTGATAAGATTTACAATTTCTTTCGTAGGCACCTAGGATCCACATCTTTTTATGAGTCAAAAAACACTCATTCCAGCCAATTTCGTAGTCCTGGATTTCATTGTAATGAGAGATTTCACCTGCAACAAAATCGGACCTATTCATGGATTCTCTGAAAATGGAGATCATTTTTTCTTTGCCAGATCTTTTGAATTTTGGATCGAAAACGCAAGGACCCTCTGAAGAGTGAAGTGAAAGCCAGCTAACTTGCTTCCAATGAAGATAATCTTTATTCCAGAACATCAATCTTTTCCACCAAGGAACATAGTTTTGCCATGGAATTTTTCTAAGAGATAATCTTGAAAATCCTATGGGTGCATTTTGTGTTGGCCCAAAAAAAAGAAAATACGTGAAGGTGTCAGTTTCAGGGGCCAAATCTTCAGATTGTTCGAGAAAAGAAAAGCTCGGAACTTCATCTTCCAGCAATAACTCAAGACTTGAGATAAACTCGGGGTCAATTTCGTGAATGGAGTGAAAAGTCTGAACCATTAGCATAGGTTAATTGTGAGGGATTTTTTTTTAAGAGTCAAAAAAGTCTTTTGGTTTCTATTCCACAATAAGGACATAATTTCCAGAATTGGACATCAATTTCTTGGCCACAACTACATTTTAGGTTCAAGCTGAGGTCATCGATTGAATCCCCCAGAACAAATAAGTCTGATCTCATTGCTCTGATGGTTAAAGAATTGGCAACAAATCCTCCAGGAATGAGTGGATCAGGTTTAAATTTTGCAGGAGAAATGGACTCATCAATTCTTAAGTTTATTTTGACGTCCTGGCGTCTCTCTAAATCGTATTGGGGTTGTTCTGTTTGTTTTTCTAATTCTCTCAGGGCCTCAATAATTTGATGGGGATCTTTGCGGTCATGGTTTTTGAGGTGATCCATAGGGACTCCATCTTCTTTCGAGCATCGCAATAATTTCTCTTACGGCCCGATGATGTTTATTAAACCACTTCCATGGTGGTGGCTTAATTTTATCAAACTCCTTAAGAAAATAAATCCCCTGAGACCCACATTCTTCTATTGTACGAAGAGTCCACTCAACTATTTCAGGATCTTTTGAGAAGAGAAGCGATTTTAAGACTTCAAGAAAGTCAAATTCTAGTCTGAGTCCTTTAATTCTTCGTGCCTCAAGGATGTGTTTTCTGGCCGCATTAAGACAAAAAATCTGTTCATTTGTGGGTAAATTTTCTTTAAGAAGCTTTATAAGGACTACTTCAAACAAATGATGAGGTGTCGCCGAATGAATGATCAATGTAAGTATGATTTCTCGATTTTTTTGATCATTTGATAGGTTGTGGGCCAAAAACTCAACCTCTTCTTGGGAGTATCTAATGAGGGCGCGGTGACCTAATTCTAGATCTTTGAGTAATTTTTCGTATTTTTCCGTTATATTCATTGATTTTAATCCCTTGAAATCATGTTAATTAGCTGATCAAGAAATGTAAATTTTACTATTTAGTGTAGTCGAGATTTAGCCTCTGTTTTCAGGCTCAGTGGATTATGTTATAGTTCGCCCTCAAATGACGACTTTATTAATTAACTCTATTTATCGTGCAACAGAGGGTGAGGGAATCCATATTGGAATTCCACAGATTTTCGTGCGTTTTCAGGGTTGCCATATTGGTTGTGTGAATTGCGATAGTAAAGAAACTTGGGAATTTGATCCAGGCTTTACTATATCTCTTGATGAAGTGATGGAGAAAATTGAAGTTCTCTCTCAGGATGTCATCAAAAGAATATCGATAACAGGGGGAGATCCTCTTCACCCAAGTCACGTTCCATCACTTCTCAAATTGATTAAAGAATTAAAGCACAGAGACTACTACATAAATATTGAAGCCGCTGGAACGAGAATCGTTCCCGAAGTTTTTGATCTCGTGGATTTTATTTCTTTTGATTTTAAAACGCCTTCGACAGAGGTCAAAACATCCAAAGATCTTCTTTTTAAATTTGTTCAAAATTATTCTCAAAAATCTCAAATCAAAGCAGTTGTTTCGGATAAAAGAGATTTTGAAAGCACATTTGATGCTTACTTCTTTCTAAAACAGCAAAATGCTACAATCCCTCATTGGTGTTTGACCCCATGCTTTGAGCCTGGAGAGCATTTTCCTATGATGAGATTTCAACAAATTGTTCAGATGAACGAAAACTTCGGAATGCCTTTTAGGGTCATCGGTCAGCAACACAAATGGGTCTATGGCCCAGATGCAAGACACGTTTAAAATTCTATTTTAGTTTTAGTGAAATCCAAGCAAGTCTAAGCCAACCAACCATGAAAAGAAGTCCACCAATCGGCATCATCATCGCAAATATTTTTTGAGATGTGAGAACGTAGACGTAGCAATTAAATGAAAAAAGAAAGATCCCTAGAATAAAACTATAGATAGAGATTTTAAGCTGTAATTGATGAAAGACTTGTGAAAAAAAGGCGATAATCACTAGTCCAAAGCTATGAAAAAAATGATAGCGCACACCCGTTTCAAAAATTTCTAGTTTTTCAGGAGTGACCAAATTTTTAAGTCCATGGGCCCCAAAGGCTCCGATCATCACGGCCAGAGCAAGGAAGAAAAAACCGAGAACTAGGATTGATCTAGTTTGACGTGAGATATTCATTTGAAAATTCCTTCTTATGAAATGGATATGTATTAAAGGTTCCCTGGCCAATAGCAACGAGCTCTCCAGAAGAGGTCTTGATTTCTCCAGAGCTAATGAGAAGACTTTTTCCTTTGTGAATCACTTTACCATGCCCAATAAGATGATCATGAAGTTTAGCTGGTCTTATAAAGTTGATTTTAAATTCAACCGTTGAAGTAAGTGATCCTCGAGTAACAGCTTCCGAGAGAGCTGCTAATCCTAAAACGCAATCCATGAATCCTGCAATTGTTCCCCCATGAGCGGTAGGGGGAAGGCTTAAGTGCTTTTCAAGAACAGTCATTTTATAGATGATTTCTCCGGGAGATACTATTTCAAAATTTAATTCCTGAAATTGATCATAACGATTATGTTTTTTAAATATCTCGATAAACTCATCCAAATTCATAACTTTCCTTTGTAAGAGAGAAAACGAGTTGAGCCTTGGGATTCTACACCTGGTCTTATATTGAGATTTTTTCCTCTCTCAATACCAACATCTTTGGCCTTGGAATCAATTTGTGAGTGACTAGTTGCCGAAGATAATCTGCGGTAAATCATTTGAGTCTTTTTGATCAGATCCTTTTCCACTAAAACGAGAGATTTTTTATCTGACACTTCAAATTGATTTTTTGATGCTTCAATTTTGAGCTGAAATCCCTTGGCCAGTCCGTAGAAAAATGAGTTCTTTGCTCTTAATCCTTCAAGCTTGTGAGAGTTTTTTGCCTCCATCCAAAGAAGATCCATTTCTCGAAGGAGAAAATGAATCACATAGCTGGCAAGTTTTACATTGGTAAGACTTCCTGAGACTTCAAGGCAACAAGTCTCTTGCCCATAACTAATCACAGGGCGAACAATAAAGTGTTTAATAATCTCAACAATCGCTTCCATCTTTGCATCTTTTCTTTTCTGATGCATGAAGCGTTCTAGATAGATAGTCTCCTGCTCATTGGGAATAGAAGATAAGTTATGTCTGAGGAGAATTTCATTGGCCTTAAGAGTAGCAAGTTCTGCTTCATGAAGATTTGAACTTTGAGCTAGGGTTAAAAGTTTTTTGACTCGATCAAGAATTTTTTCAGAAACAATATCTCCTTCTTTATTTTCATTAGCTTCGGAAATATTAAGAGTGGCCTTTGAAACCTCAGGAGGAAATCCATATTGCTCACAAATAGAGTGAAATTCTTTCCCATGAGAAGCACATGAACCAAAGTTTAAAAAAGTTAAGTAATGGGCAATTTCATGTTTTAAAATATCTCGAATAACACTGTCTTTGGCGAGATAGAGTAAATTTTTATTAAGTCCAATTTGATAATAAGATTGAATAAAGTGACCAAGTTCATGGCCTTCAAAAATAACAACTTGAATAGGGTAAAGGCGATTCTTAAAGACAAAACGGGTTCTTCTTACCTCAAAACCGCAATGGGTAAGGATCTCCCTTACCATATTTTCGGCCTTTAAAGAAAATGAAAGAGTTGTTTGATCGTAGATAAACACTTATTTTATTCGCAAATGACTTGGGTCTCTTGCTCTTCTCCGTTCTCATCAGTGCCTACAGAGGTCTGAATAAGTTGAAGATTAATTTTTGTAAGAGAGGTAAGAAGTCTTGAAAAGATTTGTCCATCTTGTTTAAGTTCGATTAAGGATTTTAAAATATCCCCATCGCAGCCAATTGTGGTTTCTAAAGAAATAGTTGATCCTGTTTCTGGATCTCTTTCTGATTGAATAATTGTTTTTCCATCGGCACGATATTCTTCTGTGGAAGTTTCTTGTGAATGAGGATCAGTTGATTTAACAGTAAAAATAGTTATTTTATTTACAACTTTTTGAGATATTTCCAAGTTTACATTAATTGGATTAAGAGTTCTTGCATCAAAACACCGGGAATATTTTCCAGAGAGTTTTGGACAGGCAAAAATATTTAAAGAGTAGAAAAAGAAAAGAGGCAAAATAAATTTCATGATTTTCTCCAAAAAAAAGGCTTCATATAAATGAAGCCTTATGGAAATCGATTTGACTATGAAAAATTAAAATCCGCCTCCACCACTTTTCTTTTCGTGGTAAGTAAATGCAGCTTTTAAGTACTCTCTATTCATACGTGCAATATGTTCAACAGAGATTCCTTTTGGACAAGTCGCTTCACATTCAGCATGGCTTGTACAATTTCCAAAACCAAGTGTGTCGTGAGTTTGAACCATATTAAGAGTTCTTTTCGCTGATTCTGGCTGACCTTGAGGAAGAAGGGCGAGTTGAGAAATTTTTGCACCCATAAATAGCATTCCTGAACCATTCGGACATGATGCCACACAGGCCCCACAACCAATACAAGCAGCTGCATCCATGGCCTCATCCGCGATCGGTTTTGGAATAAGAACAGAGTTTGCGTCCTGAGCATTTCCTGTGTTGGCAGAAATATATCCTCCGGCCATCATAACTGAATCAATCGCAGAACGATCAACAGCTAAATCTTTAACTAATGGAAAAGCTTTTGCTCTGAAAGGTTCAATAACAATAGTGTCTCCATCTTTGTAAAGCCTCATATGAACCTGACAAGTCGTCGTGTTTTTAAAACCACCATGGGCCTTACCATCAATCATCATTGAACACATTCCACAAATTCCTTCGCGGCAATCGTGATCAAAAGCGATTGGATCTTCACCCTTACGAACGAGTTGCTCATTAAGAACGTCAATCATTTCTAAAAAAGACATATCAGGAGAAACGTGATCAACCCTGTAATCGACAAGTTTTCCCTCTGAATTGGCGTTTTTTTGGCGCCAAATTTTAAGATTTAAAGTCATTGTTGCAGAAGACATAATCTCTTCTCCTTATTTATAAGATCTAGTAGCAAGTTGAACGTTTTCAAATTTCAATTCTTCCACATGGCGAATCGGACTTGAGTTGTTTCCTGTGTATTCCCAAGCGGCAACGTGAGCAAAGTGTTCATCATCACGTTTTGCTTCGTTGTCTGCTGTTTGGAATTCTTCTCTAAAGTGTCCACCACAAGATTCATTTCTCTCAAGAGCATCAAGGGCCATGAGCTCGCCAAGTTCTAAGAAGTCGGCAACTCGAAGGGCCTTATGAAGTTCAAGGTTAAAGTTTCCAAGATCTCCTGGAATATTCACATCCATCCAGAATTCTTCACGAAGTTTTCTAATACCATTAATGGCCTTTTTTAGACCCGCTTCATTTCGGCTCATTCCAACTTGATCCCACATGAAATGCCCAAGAGCTTTGTGGAAATCATCAACGGTTCTTTTCCCTCTAATTCCATGAAGCTTCGAGATATTAAGCATCACTGATTGCTCAGCATCTTTGAAAGCATTGTGATTAGTGTCGACTTTTTCAATCACGTTTGAAGCTAGGTAGTGACCTAGAGTGTATGGGATAACAAAGTATCCATCCGCAAGACCTTGCATAAGAGCTGAAGCTCCAAGACGGTTAGCTCCGTGGTCAGAGAAGTTCGCTTCTCCTAAAACGTGAAGTCCTGGGATTGTTGACATGAGGTTATAATCAACCCAAAGACCACCCATCGTATAGTGAACAGCAGGGTAGATCATCATCGGAGTTTTGTAAGGATCATCCGCTGTGATTCGCTCATACATCTCAAAAAGGTTTCCGTATCTACCAGCGATCACGTCTTTTCCGTCGCGCTTAATGGCGTCTCTGAAATCAAGATAAACAGCTTGCTTAGTTGGGCCAACACCTAGACCTTCGTCACATCTAAATTTTGCCTGACGAGATGAAACGTCCCTTGGAGCAAGGTTACCAAAAGATGGATAAACTCTTTCAAGATAGTAGTCACGATCCTCTTCAGGAATGTCTGCAGGTTTTCTTGTATCATTTTGTTTTTTTGGAACCCAAACTCTTCCATCATTTCGAAGAGACTCTGACATAAGAGTAAGCTTCGATTGATAGTCACCATGAACAGGAATGCAAGTAGGGTGAATTTGTGTAAAGCAAGGGTTAGCAAACGCTGCTCCACGCTTGTAACTTCTCCAAGCAGCCGTTACGTTCGAAGCCTTGGCATTCGTAGAAAGGAAGAAAACGTTACCGTATCCACCTGTACAAAGAAGAACTGCATCAGCTGCATATCTTTCTAGTTCTCCTGTCACTAAGTTTCTTACGATAATCCCTCGTGCCTTACCATTGATGACCACAAGATCCATCATTTCACGACGAGAAAATTGCTTAATTTTTCCTTTGGAAACCATCTTCATCATTCCGGAGTAAGCTCCAAGAAGAAGTTGTTGTCCCGTTTGTCCTCTGGCATAGAAAGTTCTTGAAACTTGAGCACCACCAAATGATCGGTTATCTAAGTATCCGCCGTACTCACGAGCAAAAGGAACACCTTGAGAAACCATCTGATCAATGATGTTGTTTGAAACTTGAGCTAGTCTGTAAACGTTAGCTTCACGAGCTCGGTAGTCTCCGCCTTTAATGGTATCGTAAAAAAGTCTTTTTACTGAATCCCCATCATTCGGATAATTTTTAGCAGCGTTGATTCCCCCTTGAGCAGCAATTGAGTGAGCTCTTCTAGGAGTATCTTGTATACAAAATGACATCACGTTGTAGCCAAGTTCAGCAAGAGTAGCAGAAGCAGAGGCTCCCGCAAGTCCTGTTCCGACAACAATAACTGTGAATTTTCTTTTGTTAGCTGGATTGATTAGTTTTGAATCAAATTTATGTTTGTCCCATTTTTCTGAAAGTGGGCCACTTGGAATTTTTGAATCTAATGTAATACCCATAATTAAACTCCTTTAAAGTATGCCCAGATGGCAAGAAAAGAAAAGCCGCCACCAACGAACAAAGCGTAGAGGTAGCTTACGCATTTAAGCTTTGGAGTGTATTTTGGATGCGAAAGACCAAGAGATTGGAAGGCCGAAGCAAATCCGTGAGCGGTATGAAAAGCTGCGCAGATCATAGCGAACGAGTACCATGCAACGACAGCAGGATTTGAAAAATGCTCCATGGTTGTCTTGTAAAGATCTCGCATTTCAACTCCATCAACTAGAGTCGTGTAATGGGTTCCAAACTTAATTCCGCAAAGGTGCGAAATAATAAAAGCGAGAAGCACAAGACCGGTGAAAGGCATTGTCGCAGAAAAAATCGTAGTGCCTCTTCCTGTCATTTTTTTTACTGCATATTTTTGATTTCCTCTTGCCGCCTTATTCTCAAGAGTGAGCTTGATGGCCAATCCCATGTGAGTGAGAAAAATCAAAAGAAGCCCAGCTTCGATTACGTACAGACCTGCTCCAAGGGAGGCAAGCTTGTATCCGTAAATGTTAAAGGCATCGGAGCTAACCAAAAGAAGAAAGTTTCCAGTTAAGTGACCAACAAGAAATCCACAAAGAAGAAGTCCCGTTACGGCCATTAAATGTTTTCTTCCAATGGAAGATCGACAGTAATGACTAACAGCTGATGTTATCATACAAAAGAACTCCCTTTTCAGAGTAAATATTTATGAATTAAACCTTCGAAATAATTATCAATAGAGTACCAGATTTACGTGTTTTGTCAGGTAAGAAATAGCGAAATATTCTTTTATTGATTTTTTGTTCAATCGCCATGATATTGAACGAATTTTGCACTGAGTCTTATAGCGTTAAATCCGTTAAATATCATAGCCTTCTTGAACATGCTTTGCACAATTTTACTTACAGCCTTTGAAAGCATCAGCAAGCTTTTTATCGAGCACATCATCAGCAATACCAGCTTTCTTTTGGCGCTTAATATATTCTGCGAGCATTGACGCTGCATCTGAGTCTGCAGGAGAGTTTTTACTCACATATTCAAAATATTTTTCATGTCGTTTATAAACAGCAGCGACTTCCTCTGGTCGCATTCCCGAATCTTGGAGAAGCTTTAGAGATCTTGCTGTTGTTTTTTTTCTGGCCTCATCCACAGAATCCAGAATCACGGAGTAACTCTTGTCTTTGGCCATGTCTTCATAAATTTGTGGATTAACTTGTGGGACTTCAACATCTTTTAAATTTTCAAAATCATCTTCTGGTTGTTTTTTTCCACCAACTCTTGATTTGCCAACAATTTTTCTTCTTGCTTCTCCATCTGCAACAAGAAGTTCAAACTTTCTCATAAGTTCATTCTTTTGTGCGCCTTCAGGAAGTTTGGAGATAAGATCCAAGAGTTCTTGCTCCGCCTTTAAAACTGCATCAGGGCCTAATTTTGAGGCAAGGCCTCCATACTTAAGTTCTGGATAAAGAGTGGCAATTAATTCTTCGAATTTTGCTTGATCAGAGGCCAGAAGCTCTGAGGCCATGGATTGTCTTTTTGGAAGAACTTTTGAAAGAAGCTCTTCTTCAAGTTCTAAAATTTTTGAAGCTTGAGGATTTGAGGAGAGCTGACTTCTTTCTAGTTTTATTAAGACATCCTCTATGGCCTGGTCAGATTTAATTGCTGTTTGAATGACCTTTGAAGAAGTGACTAATTTCGGAGAACCAATTTTTAAGGCCTTCTCAAAAGTTCTCTCACCAGCTTTAAAGGCCCAAGTCGTCATTGGGTTATCAATTGGGTAGAGAATAACTTTTCCAGCAGTCGATGCAACTTTCCCGGTAAAGATGATGGATTTACCAAACTTTGTCTGAACAAGATAAAGTGATCCCTTCTTACTTAGCTCAGCAATTGCGCTGATGGAAGATTTTGCTAACAGCCTAGCTGGAGAAAGAAGATATTTTCCAATTCCAGAAAGAGCTAATTCAACAGCTTCTTTGGCCAGTTTTAATCCTTTAGACACTTTAAGAACATCGTCAACTTTAGTCGCTGCTTCCATTGTGTATTTTGCAACTTTTGAAGCTTTAAAGGCATCCATTGCTTTATCAGAAACCTTGAATACTTTTGCAATTTTTGAAGCTCCATTGACTCCATATTTTGCCGCAGAGGCGAGTCCACCTGTTAAAAAAGCTGGAACAACTTCTGCAACAATTGTTCCTACCATACTACAGACTCCGGTCACCATGGTCTTACAGGAAACACAGTCATAGTCTGTAGAAGGCTCAAGACATTTTCCAAAATGAGGAACTCCTTCCCACTTTTGACAAAAGACATCGTTTTTCATCCACTCTTTGAGTGCAGCGATGAGGCCTTGAATAATATTATTCATGGTTCCTGGAAAGTCTTTCATGAGCATATCAAGAACACCTTCGTCAGTAGAGGCTTCAGCGAGAGAGAGCTGAGATGTTGAGGCGTGATCATCAGCAGCTGTTACCCAATCCCAAAATTCACCGGCCTTTTTACCGGCGTATTTTCCTCCTGCCTTGAGTAGATCCCAAGCTCCTTCAAAAAAAGTGACGATTGATTTGAGAAGACCTGTGACTAATTGAACTGCACAACCATCGTCTCCGAGATTACAACCTTTTATTTTACTTTCATCTGTGATCATTTTCTCTGCAAGATACCCACCAATTCCAAGGACCGAGGCATAAACGGTACATTTGAGATCATTTCCACAACTTGATTTAACAGCACTTTTTTTCTCTTCTGTACAGCTGAGTTTCTTTTCAACTTTTTGCATCTCAAGTAATTGAGAATTTAAACTTTCTTGTCCGGAGTTTGGATCTTTGCAAAGACCACCCTCACAGCCAAGTCTTGCTTCAAGTTGGGATTTTACGCCTTGAAGTTGATCTTCAAGGTGTTTTATTTCAGTGATCATTTTCCAGCAAGCTTCAGTCACTCCATATTTTTCAAAGTGAGATTTGATTTCAGTATCAGTCATTCCCTTTTTTGGAAGGCATGTGGATTGAAAAAGAGAATTTAAACTTTCGAGTTTTCTGATCATCTCTTGAGCACATTCACCATTTTCACAATTTGATGGGGGTGTAGCTGCAAATGCTCCCTGAATTGAAGTGAAGAGAAGGATTAATGAAAGATGAAGAGCAATTATTTTTTTCATTTTACACCCCTCCACAGTCAAGATTTTGGATTAAATCTTTAAATTCATTTCCGTGAGTTTGACTTTGTTCAAGCCTGAGGGATTTTGAAAATATAATTCTTCCTCGACATTCAATGTAGTAAGATGTTTCGTTGTATTTTTTTTGATTGAATTCATAGGCTAACCCAATTTGGTGAATTCTATGTCCGTAAGTATTGAGAAAAGTTTCATAAGGAACAAGGGCCTTAATGTTGGCGCCAACTTTTTTTGCCCAAGAAGTTTTGCTTTGATGAAATTTATCTTGATTACTTTTTAAGTCCTCTAAGTCTAATTTGAGATTTGCTCCAGTGTCAGTGAAGCTTATGTTCGATCTTTGTCCATTTTCTCTTGGTGAAAATAAAATATAGGGCATTCCAAAAAGGTTTTGACCTATCTTCCAAGCTTTCTTTTCTTTAATAAAGATGGTTCTTCCATCTTTTTTTAGCTCAATATTTTTTGAGAACGCTAGGGGAGAAAAAATTAAAAATAAAAAAAAGAAATGATAAAATTTATGCATAATTGACCTCTTAATTTTTTTTCGGTCAATATGAAATATAAATTGATGATATTTTTATCAAATAGTTTGAATGATGATTCCTGATTGAATTAGTTTTTCAAGTTCTGGTGAGTGGTGAATGTCGATTTGGATTTCATTTTCAATTTGCGCAAGGATTCTTAATTCATCTGGAGTAAGTATAACTTGTCTTACTTGATTGTTTTGATCAAGACAAATCCCCATAGTCTTTGGGTTATGAATAACTTCTATTCTTCCATTCTTGGCATTGCTGATCATTTCAGGAATATCGAATTCTAGACTAAGGAAGTGAGCGGTAGGATTAAGCCAAAGTCCTTTTTTTAAAGGCCAGCTGGGGTCAGCATTTCGAACTTGTTCTAGAGCAAGTTGATAAAAGGCCAGTTCGAAAAAATAGGCAGGGCATTCCCCTTCAATGGATTTATGTTGTAGATATTCTGGAAAAGACATTTCAATCGCCATGGATTGATATTCTTCAGTCACCTCATGCCAAGGCATCTCTCCGAAAAGATCGAGATAAGGATATTGTCTTTGAAGTTCGTGCATAAAAACTACTTTTTTCAAACAAAGTTGACTTTCATATCATAGCATCAGAAATTAAAAGAGATGAGTAATTATCCTAAAGAAAAATATATAGAACTTGAAAACAATCCCTATCTTCTTGGTCGGATAACGGTCCATCTCGTCAAAGAAGATTACCACGTTGAAGTCGATATTATACATAAAGAATCCCATAAGATTTTTAAGCATGTAGACATAATTTATCACCAACATAGTGATGAGGAAGCGGTTATATTGGGAGTGCAAAGATTGCGAAAATTTTTAGAATTAGTAGAAGCAAAAAATAGAGATGCTAATTTTGAGGATAAAAAAAATATTCAATAGGATTTGAATAGGGCGATTTTATCATGAGTATGCAGTTAGAATTATTTCCAAGAAAGGAATTAAAATCATTTTCCGACTTTCAGGAAATATTGTTTTCTAAACTCAGTGACCTGCAATTAAAAGAAATTATTTCAACCCCAGAATTTTTTGTCTCTCCAAAAAACAATGAAGCGTTTGTTCTCAAACACTCCAAGCTCGTGGACGATATTTTAGATTTTCGCTGTGATTATTATGAGCAGATGTTAATTGAGGATGCCAGAGGTGTTGATCCATTTGGTAATCATGAAACTTGGGGGCCAAATCTTTCAGGAGGAGTTCAATCTTGGATTGGGCTTGACTTAAATACCCTTCAAACTCCATATTCAGAAATTTATAAAATACTTCACCATTTAAAATTAAGGCCCTATCAGACTGTCATTGATTTGGGAGCAGCCTATGGAAGAATGGGTGTGGTCATTGGAAGTTTGTTCCTCAAGAATTTTTTTATTGGTTTTGAATTTGTTAAGCATAGGGTAGACGAGGGAAATAGAATTTTTCAAAAGTTTCAAATGCAGAGATCTTTATTAAAACAAGTTGACCTCGGAGATAGGTTCTTTGAACTTCCAGAAGCAGATGTGTATTTTATTTATGATTTTGGGCAAGTGGATCATATTCAGAGAATGTTGTATCAAATAAGGGCGATTTCACATAAAAGACCAATCAAAATTGCAGTTAAAGGGAAGTATTCAAATGAGATCATCGAGTCTCAGCACACTTGGTGCAAAAAGTTTTATGAGGGATCTTTTCATCTTTATTCTGCCTATGAAAATTAGCTTAAAATATTTTTAATAAGTGTTGGAACCTCTTGTTGATTTTTTAATGAAAAATTAGCTAACGTCTTCTCTGGTCCGACTTTTAGACTGATTGATGGAAATTTAGTCTGATCTTTTAAAACTCTGAACATATCTTCATCTGTTGAATCATCTCCGATGGCGATAATGATGTCAGGTTTTTTATCTTCAGGAATGGATTCGATCCAGTTTCTTAAGAAAAGTCCTTTATTTGAAAAGATGGATTTAATTTCGATAATTTTTTTCCCTTTGCTTATTGAGATGGGTGAGTTTTTAAAAGTTTTTTCTAGTTCTGAGAGGAGTTTATTTGATTGAAAGTCAGCATAACCAGATGGAGAGTTTCTAAAGTGCCAAACAACTGAATGTTCTTTTTCTTCAATGAAACTTTGTGGGGTGCGAACAGTGTAGAGTTGTAAAATATGAAGGAGGTTAAATTTCCAATTCATATCAACATTTTCAAGAATATTAACCCATCTTCTTGTCTCTTTAGAATAGACAAGGCTTCCATGACAAGCGGCCATAGAAAAATACAATTCATTCTTAGGAAATTGTTGCTCCAGAAAATCATGATTTCTACCACTAATAATAATGAGTTCTAAATTTTCTCCAGACTGAATAAGAGAAAGAAGTTTTTTCGCCTCTTCGTCTAAAAAGACGTCCTTCGGATTTGGTTTAATAGGGAGTAAAGTGCCATCAAGATCACAAAAGAGAAGAATTTTTTTATTTTTAAGTTCAGATCTCCAGACAAATAGAGATAGGTTATCTAAATAATTGGCCTCTATCATTTGATCAGAAGCTTGAGAAAGATCTGTTAAAAAAAGTTCTGCCCAATCAGATGAAGTGTATTCCTTAAGTAAATTTTTCATTTCATTAATTTTAAATGATTTACTTTCTTTTGTGGCCGTCAAGGCGAGAGACATTTTGTAACAAGTATCTTCTATGTTCCATGGATTAATGGAGAAAACATGACTTAGAGTTGAATGAGCTCCTGCAAATTCACTTAACAAAATTTGTCCCTCGGATCCATGTTTTTGAGAAGCTATGTACTCAAGACAAACTAAATTCATTCCATCTCTGTGACTTCCTACATACAATAAATCAGAGACTTGATAGAGGGCCGAGAGTTCATTTTGATCTATACTTTTATAGACATAAATAACTGGAGAGTAATTTGCGTGACCGAATTCACCATTGATATTTGAAATAAGTTGTTCGATTTGATTCTTGAGATTTTGATAGTCTCTGACATCCTCCCTTGAGGGAATGACAAGTTGAAGGAATTGGATTTTACCCACCCACTTAGGATGGTTTTTTAAAAAGTCTTTAAAAGTATGAAGTTTTAAAGTTATACCTTTAATATAATCAAGTCGATCAATACCAAGAATCCAAAACTTATTATCTTTGATCGATTGATAACGTTGATAAAATTCAAAAGTCTTAGGTTCTTCGGCAAGATTCATATAAAATGGAGTGTCTATTGAGATTGGATAAACCCCACATTTTTTTTCTGGCATTTCATCCATATTAAGCCCAAGTACTCTTGTGACCGAACTTTTAAAATGATTCACATAGGATAGGTCGTGAAAACCAATGAGATCTGCTTTAACAAGAGATTTTAAAACTTCTTCTCTCTGGGGAAGTTCTCTAAATATTTCAGAACTAGGAAAAGGTATGTGGAGAAAAAAACCTACTTTTAGCTCTGGTCTTTTTTCCTTAATCATTCCTGGAACTAGAAAAAAATGAAAATCATGAACCCAGATAAGATCATCTTTTTGAGAAACTGAAATAATATGATCAGCAACGATCTGATTTATATTTTTGTAAGATGACCAGCTTTCAAGGTTATAATGTACGAGATTTTGTTCATAGTGAAAAAGTGGCCATAGTACATTGTTTGAATATTCGTTATAGAATTGTTCGTAAATTTTTTTTTGAACTCTGATCGGAGAAAGCTCAATTTTACCAAAAGATAAGGATTTGAGTTCTTCAATTTTTTCTTCTCCGAGATCATCGGTCATTATTCCAATCCATTTAAAATGAGTGTTCACTCTATCTGGATTTATTCCTTTTATCGCGGATACGAGTCCTCCCGAGCTTGCTTGGAATTGTTTTAATGTTGAATTATATGAGAGAGGAAGGCGATTACTTAGAATAAGACAACGATTCATAATCTTCTCCAAGAAAAGGTTTGACCAACCGTGGTTTGAACCGAGATCACGTTAATATAAAATCATTTTATGAAAAAGGCACATCGCTACAACCTTGGGCTCGTTGGAAATTGTCAGTATCTTGCTTACATAGATCAGGAGAGTTCTGTGACTTGGATGTGTTGGCCTCAAATGGATTCAAGTTTTATTTTTGGACAATTGTTAGATAACGAAAAAGGAGGGGCCTTTAAAGTCATCCCGCAAACTTCATTCAAGACAACTCAAACCTATGTGGAAAATACATGTATTTTAATTACTACTTTTGAATGTGAAGATGGGGCTTTTGAGGTGGTGGATTTTGCTCCTCGGTTTGATATGCATGATCGAATGTTTCGACCAATTCAATTTTTTAGAAAAATAAAACGCATCAGGGGAAGACCAAGAATAATAGTTGTGTGTGAGCCAAGAGGAGAGTATGGAGAGGAGAGTCCAGATGTTTTTCTTGGTAGTAATCACATTAGTTATAAGAACCTGAATTTTCCCATCCGACTCACTACGAATGCTTCAAAATCATATATTGTAGAAAAAAAAGAATTTAAGCTTTGTGAACATATTTATTTAGTCATATCTGGCGGAGAAGCTTTTGAGGCTCCACTCAAAGATACTTTTGAAGAATTTTTTTACAGAACCAGTCTTTATTGGAGAAATTGGGTTAAAGAAACTTTTATTCCAAATATATTTCAAAAAGAACTCATAAGGTCAGTGATTACACTTAAGCTTCATCAGTTTGAAGATACCGGAGCGATTATTGCTTCTGGAACAACATCACTGCCAGAGTATCCAGGATCAGGACGAAACTGGGATTATAGATATTGCTGGTTGAGAGATTCCTATTTTAGTTTAAGTGCTTTAAACAGTGTAGGTCACTTTGAGGAAGCTGAAAGGTATTTAAATTTTATAAATAACATCCTTGATGATGTATCAAAACTTCAGCCCGTATACAGAATTAATGGTGATATGGAGATCAAAGAATGGATGGCAAATTTAAACGGATATTTAAATGATGGCCCTGTGAGAATTGGCAACGCAGCCTATACTCAAAAACAGTTTGATTGTTACGGCCAAGTGATTTTAAGCCTTTTGCCTCTCTATACTGATCAGCGAATTTATCATCTCGAAGAGCTCGTTTCTATTGAGTTGATTGAAAGATTGCTTGAAGAAATAGAATCTCGAATGGACGAAGAGGATTCCGGAATTTGGGAATATAGGGGGAAAAAGGCCAAGCATTTAGAAACTTATCTCTTTCATTGGGCGGGAGCAAAGGCCGCTATGAAAATTGGAAAATTTCATAAAAACCTGAATCTTATTGAAAGAGCTTCTCAATTGGCAAAACTTGCAGAGATAAATATTGAGAAATGTTACAACTTGGAGTTTGAATGCTACATGGCAGATCAAAATAAGCTTCACTTTGATGCAAGTGCGTTTTTGCTCATTACCATGAATTATCTAGCTCCAGAAGACGAAAGGACACATAAACATTTTCAGCGCCTTCAAAAAGAACTTCTCACTCCGGAAGGAATGGTTTATCGTTACCGCGCAGTAGATGATTTTGGGGATACCCACGCAACCTTTTTGATTTGTACCTACTGGTACATTGAATCCTTAATCTGTCTTGGCTTTTTAAGAGAGGCCGAGGAATGCTTAGGATTTATTTTATCTCATTCAAATCATTTAGGACTTTTGAGTGAAGATCTAACTTCAGAAGATGGCGGGCAGTGGGGAAACTTTCCACAAACTTATAGTCATGTGGGACTCATCAATGCTGTTTGTCGATTGGCCCGAAAAAGAGATTTAATGATTTTTGAATGACAACTTTATTACGCGGAATTGCCATTTTTTTTCTTCTGATTGTTGCCACTTCGGTCATGAGAGATATTTTTAAATTAGAGTTTGGTGACATCAACTTTTGGCAAAAACATGGAGTGTTTTTTCTTTTTTTTATAACTCTTTTCCCACGTTTGACTTTGCTTTTTTCCTCTGTCGCTTTCGGCGGATTTTTTTGGTGGCTTGGTTTCTTTTTTCTTCCAAGAATTTTAATTGCCTCACTTGCTACGGTTGCTTATTTTAAAACTAATCCTCTCCTTGTAACGATTAGTTGGCTTATTGCCTTAGGGGGAGAAGTTTTTGAGAAGTGGGGTTTATCAGGAAGAAAGAAGTTTGTTTTTAGAACTTTTAGGACAGCTGATTATGAAGCACCTGTGTATAAAGACAAAACGTTAAATCATGGCGATGTCATTGAAGCTGAATTTACTAAAAAATAGAATATGACCTTAAAAAACATCGGAATTGCTCCTAACTTACTTTTAAAAGACGTAGAAAATACGGCACCATTTATTTTTAAAAATGAAATTAACCTAGCTGGAAAAGACAGAGAATATCTTGCGAAGCTGAATTTTTATAAGAAAAATCTTAAAGCTCTTAAAACCATAAATCTTTTTGATTATTTTTATCTTTGCATGTCCGCTCATTGGGCAACGGCGGGAACATTTGTGCCAACCAATGTGGATAATCAGATCCGTGAAGGACTATGGAGGCATGGCGAGGTTGGCGGTTTTCTAGAAAAGATGACTAAACTCACCATTGATTCTTGGGCCTGGGATTACAGTGATGTCACCAATAGAAAAACGACTAACCCGAAGAATGGACAAATTCTTTCAACTCACGAGGGAACGTGGTTGAGTGTGGCGATTGGTGGTTACTGCGCTTTAATTAAAAATAAAAGGCCTAAACTTGCCGAAGAGCTCGCGGATAAAATTCTAGAAGAAATTAAAAAAGAAGAAAATCTCCTCATAGAACTTAGGGAGAATCGAGATCATATTAATTTTTTAAGAACTTCAGCACTCATGGCCCATAATTTTGGGGACCTTGATCGAGTCATGGACCAATGGAAAATGGCCGAAGATGACCCATTTAGAGCAAGAATTTATAAGCTGGGACATATTCCAAATTCACATTATTCTCCAATCCTTGCTTATACAGGCCAGGTCAATAAAGCTTTTTTATCGGTTGAAAATCATCGTCATATGTCCATGAGGCAACCAAAGTGCTTAAGAAAATCCTCAAATTTTTTAATCGCTGTTGGACCTTTTATGGATGAGTGGGGAAGAACTCTTGGGGAATCAAATCTTTTAGGTCTTGATGAAAAAGGTGAGATCGTCATTGCTCTATTTGATGGATATAAAAGACAAGATCTTGCTTTTGGATACATTAGAGCATTTAAGGGATTAGTTGAATCTTTGCCAGATCATCTTGATACTCTCGAGGCTCATATCCCTTTTGATCTCATGGCCGAGATGAAGAAAGGCCCATTTTTCGAGTTATCAAAAATAGACAAAGAAGAATTTGAAAATAGTTTTAAAAAGAAGCTAGAGGACTTTATCTGCCCTCTAACTTCACTTAGTTTTTAAGAAGTTTTTCGAATCGTTGAAGTTCGTCTTTAATTTCGTCTGGAACATCAGTGCCTCGCGAGCCACTGAAATTGAATTCAATGCTCTCCTTGTATTCATCAAGACATTCTCTAGCGATTTTTGACTTAGGATATCTTACGATACATTCTTTGAAAAAAAGCTCTCCAGTGCTGACAAAATTTTCTCTTTCAAGAAATTTTTCAGTAATCCCAATCCAATAGATGGCCTCAGAAGCTTTTTCTGAACTTGGATTTTCAAAAAGAAAATTTGATAAAAGACCTTGAGACATCAACAGATCCACATCGTGTTTTCCAATGTAGAGATTGTTCTTATCAAAAAGAGGTCTCAAGACTTCTTTCATGAATTTTTCTAATTCTGCATCGGTTGAAAGCCTTTTCCAAGTTGCAAGTTTTCCTTTGGACCAGGCATTTAGTCTTTTTTGCCAAGAAAGTAAAACCTCCCTCTCTACAATAGGAAGATTCTTTTTAGACAAATAGTGCGATACGACCGAATTCATTTGAGAAGGATCTTTAAAAACTTTTGTCTGAATTAAAAGAATTTGTCTTAAGGATTTAAGTAAATTTTTAAAATCTTTTTTAATGAGAGCTTCATCTAAAGATTTTGTAAAACTTTCTTTGGCTTCCGGATACTGGCGGACAATAAGTTTCGCTACACCTAGCTCATAAGGATCAGAAAACTTAGTGGGATTAATAAGTCTTGAACCATCTTGGAAGCTAGAGGAAACATTTTCAGGAAGTCTTGTGTGGCAAGACATACATTGAGAAGTAATTGATCTCATTCTCCACCAGGCAAAGGATTTATTGCCTTCTTTAAAAGCTTCCTCAGAGAGCTGAAGCTCGTTTTTAATGGACTCCAAAGAGGGAGCAAAGATATCTTGCTTGAGGAGTTGATCGTGATTGGCGGTTTTAAAGGCCTGGTTCATTTCTTTTAAATTTGTTGAAATGATCGCCTCATTTTTTTTCTCAACAAATTTTTCCTCCGACCCAAGAAAAGGAATAAGCTCCATGAGTGCATTAAAAGCGCGATTCATAGGCAAAACAGGGGTCGCGAAAGAAATGTTTGAGAAAACAAGTGAGAAGATGAAAAGAGAATTAGAAACTTTCTTTGATAATTGCATAAAGTTCAGGATCCTTATCGTTAAGAGCTTCAAGTATTTCAGATTTATTTAACATGATAAGTTCTGAATTTCCAAGGACTTTGCATCCAACTTGGGAAGGTTCATTGTTGATAATATTGGTTACTCCTAGTAGGGTTCCCGCTTCAACTGTAGAATGAACTTTTTTTCTTTTAAGTAGTGTAATGTGGCCTTCAAGAAGTACAATTCCGGTGTTCGGAACTTGGGATTCATAAACAAGATCAAATGAATTCTCAAATTTGAGAGAAGTGAATCTTTCTCTTAAAAATTGAATTTCTTCATGACTAAGTTTTTTAATCTTTTTCTTCATAAACTTATATTACAAAGAAAAAGAATTTCAAAACATGTTCTAGATCAGGAAAAAAATAAAATTAATAATTAAGATTTGCGAACTCAAGAAGACGTTCTTCATCAAGAACGTAAATAACTTTACCTTCTTGATCAATGAGACCTTCATCTTTAAATTCAGAAATAAATCGGATCACTGTTTCGTTAGCAGTTCCAATCATGGAAGCCATTTCTTCTCGGGTAAGCTTTATATCTAGACGAATTCCTTTCTTCTCTTTGATTCCATATGTTTTTGCAAGAGTGAGAAATAGTTCAGCAAGTCTTTCTCTCACATTCTTTTGAAACATGGCCGCACTTTTAGCCTCGGCTGCACCCATTTCGTGACTTAGTTTTTGAATGAGATGGAGAGCGATACTTGGTTGATCCTGAATCGCTTTGTAGATGAATTTTTTATCGATGAAGCAAATCGCCGCATCTTCAATCGTTGTTGCTGTCGCATTATAATTTTCATTACTAAATAGACTTCTATGTCCTAGAACATCTCCAGCTTGAGCAATACGAATAATAGATTCTTTTCCATCATTGCCAATTTTTGAAATTTTGATTTTCCCACTATTGATGCAATAAAGACCAAATGGTGGATTTCCCTGGAAAAAAATCGTGTTACCTTTTTTATAAGTATTCATGACTTTGTTCTCACTTACATCTTTAAGTGCAAGTTTTTCAAGATCACAAAATATTCCTTTTGATCTTTGAGCACATTGTTCACAGTTAACATTTTTATGATTTTGTCCCAAGCCCGAGCTCCTTGCTTAATCTTGGCCTAAGTATAGCACAAGAAATTAACAAGAAAAGCTGACTTGGATCAGGTTTTAGTCATTTTGTTGAACTTTAGAATTTTTTACTTTTTCCCGCTTAAGTCCTCAAAAATTTGTGCTCCAGTCGCCAAGGCGCCGGCAGAAAAGATGAGAGCGTTTTCAGTTTTATCATTTAAGGTTGAAATTGATTTTGAGGAGGCGAGAGATTTTAAGAGAAGGATTGAGGCCGTAATTGTGATTGCCCCTATGGTTTTATTCGATACCTCAAGCCCTCGAGGAGCATAGCTAGCAATGGATTTTAACTCAATTGGAGCTGGTTCAATATTAAAGTCCTTCATTTTTCCTAGTTCCTTGAGCGAGATGGGGTGAATCTCTTTGATCACAAAAATTGGCCTGAAAACAAGCTTATCCTGATGTCGAATTTTTTCTTGTGAAATGTGGCCAACGAGAAGAGCTTCCTCATTAAGGGAAAGACCTTTTAAGGTTTTTTCAAGATCATGGTCTTCCAAACGAAAAGGAATATCTTGGGATTTATTTGGAGATATTGTTTTAAATGAAGAAGTCTGTTTTGAAATTCGGGCCAGAACTTTAATCTCTTGATGGTCCTCAATTTTTGCCAAGACCTGGGTAGAGAAAAGAAAAATCAAAAATAAATAAACATTAAAATTTTTCATCATAAAATCATCCTAATAAAATGTATTCTCTGCCCTGATCTTAGTCAGTCATTCGGTTTAATCTCTATCAATTAAGGAATGAATGGATTTACCATCTAATGATCTAACAAAAAGAAGAACTTTGTCTGAATCTACTTTTGAAAGATCATATTTAATTGGAATTTCAATTCTTTCATTCTCTTCAGGACAATCCTCACTTAAACGCTTCATGATTGGAAGAACCGAGTAAGTGTCTTTCCCGTTACTAATGTATTCAACGTGATCAAGTTTTAAACAGCTTGAAACTGATTTACCGATTAAAGTTGCATCTCCTGCGAGACCTCCAGTAAACCCAAGATCAACATATTCAACCGAAGCGTAAAGATGATCATCTACACTTTGAGAGTTTGACGTTTCAACAAAGAGTTTCTCTTTGAGGGAGCCGTTGACAATAATTTCATAATCTCCGCCTTGAAGTGTGCCTACGTTAATAACTTCAGAAAAAGGAACTTTTAAAGGCTCACATAATGCAGGTGATTTTTCTTTCACCTCAGTATTGATGTTAACTAATATTTTATCTTCTTTAACATTGACTGAAATATTGTTTCTTGAATAACATGGGCTTGGAAATTTTCCTGTGACCACTAATTCAACGTTGTCATTGTTATCAAATCCTTTTGGAACAAACAAATGATCAACGGGAGATGGAATCGCCGCACTCACGACTTGTGAAAAACTCATTAATAAAATAGGTAGAGATAAATATCCTTGTTTCATAAATCCTCCTTGGATGGAATTAATTTCCCATAGAGGTGATTTTTTGAATGTGAGAAATATCTGCTAAAAAAATGATTTATATCAGGTTCAAAACCATATCGCTCTGGCAATTTTTGATTAACCTTAAAAGGAGTTCTTATGAAAGGTTCATTAATTGCCCTATTATTCACTTCAGTTGCTTATGCTGCCCCAGAAATTATTTTAGCTCCCGTTGACCATCTTTATGTCCCAGAGGGATTTGATAGTAACGATTCAGTTGAAGTGGTTGTGACAGGAACTTTTCCAAATACTTGTTTCTCCCGAAATAATGTCGCCGTAAATGTTAAAGGAGATATTATTGATATTAAAGTGACAGCAATAGCTCCGGATGAAAGAGCTGCTTCAGGGGAGAGATTTTGTCCTCAAGTGCTTGTTCCATTCAAGGAAGTTATTGGCCTTGGAAATCTTCAGGGTGGAGAGTACGAAATTAGAGTCAACGAAGAAGGAGCCAAAAAAGTAAAAGATACTCTTTTTGTCCATGAAGCAACATCAAATTCTGTTGATGATAATATTTATGCTTCTTTAGATTATGTTGAGAAAAAAACTAATCAAGATTATGTCCTTCATGGTTGGAAATATAGTAATTGTTTAGAAATGAAAGAGATTCAAGTTGTTTCGAACAACAAAGACACTCTATCCATACTTCCAGTGATGAAAACAGTTTCTGAGCATTGCCCAATGAAAGGAATGCCAGTGGCGTATCCTGTTAAATTAAATTTTGATTCTCTTAAAATGAAGCAACCACTTCTTCATGTGAGAACGATGGATGGGAAATCGATTAACTCAATTGTTAATTTAGAGCAAAGATAATGAATTGGATTCTTTTATTGACGTTAATTTCTTTGAGGAGTTTTGCAGCTTGTCTGCAAGACTCCTCAGTTATTTTGACGGATGAAAATTTTTCTTCAAGAAATATTGAAAAGGCAGCGGATTTTTTTCAGAACCAAGTTGGACTTCTTGTTCCTCAAAATATGAACGTCATTGTGAAACTTGATTTTTTAAACTCTCGAGTGAATGCCGAAGTTTTGAAAAGAGAAAATGAAGTAACGATTGAAGTTTGGGGAGGAATGCTTAAGCATCCTTTGATGACGGAGAATAGTTTGAAATTACTACTTTGTCATGAGATGGGCCATGTACTCGGTGGAGCACCTTTAAAGTCTAGAAACGGATGGTCATCAACCGAGGGGCAGTCGGATTATTATTCGAGTCTTGAATGCGCTCATCACTTAGGTATTTCGGAATTTGAATTCTTTGAGGCTGCTTTAAATTTGACGAAAATTTATGCAGAAGTTTCAAGAGAACCGGCGCCTAATCTTGAGAGTTGTGATGAATCCATTGTCAGTAGAACTAATTTTGGTTACCCTAAGGCCCAATGTAGATTAGATACACTTTTAGCTGGATGGAGAAGGCAGGATCGACCTCGTTGTTGGTTCATTGAATAATATGAAAGTTGCATTTTTTGATACTCATCAATTTGAAAGAAATATTTTTCAGGAAAAAAATCATCAAAATGAAATTCAATTTCAATTTTTAGAAATGAAATTGAACTCTCAGACGGCCCCATTGGCCCAAGGGTGTGAGGCGGTTTGTGCCTTTGTTAATGATAAGCTTGATCGCTCTTGCCTTGAGGTTTTAAGAAATCATGGAATAAAAATGATTGCCCTAAGATCCGCTGGATTTAATCATGTTGATCTTAAGGCCGCTCGTGATTTAGAAATAGTGGTGGCAAGAGTCCCGGGATATTCTCCTCATGCTGTTGCAGAATACACTCTTGGGCTTCTTCTCACTCTGAATAGAAAAATTCATAAATCTTATCTAAGAGTCAAAGAATTAAACTTTTCACTAGACGGTTTAATTGGATTTGATCTTGCAGGAAAAACGGTCGGAGTTATTGGAACTGGAAAAATAGGAACAATATTTGCGAGGGCATTAAAGGCCTTGGGTTCTGAAGTCATGGTTTATGATCAAAAACCAAGTCCTGAATTTAAAAATGTAAGTCTAGAAGAACTCTTTTTTAAATCAGATATTATTTCTCTTCATGTGCCACTCACAACAGAGACAAAATATTTAATTAATGAATCTAGCATTAATAAGATGAAGGATGGTGTTTTCATCATTAATACAGGCAGAGGTGGACTCATTGATACCAAGGCACTTATTAGCGGACTTAAATCAAAGAAGATTGGTGGCGTGGGCCTTGATGTTTATGAGGAAGAAGAGGCATTCTTTTTTCAAGATCATTCTGAAAGAGGAATTAATGATGACACACTTGCCCGTTTGATTTCATTTCCAAATGTGCTTATTTCATCTCATCAAGCATTTCTTACCAAAGAGGCGCTCACTAATATCGCTGAGACAACTCTTTTTAATCTGAGAGAGTTTCATCAAACAAAAAAAGTGACGGTCAATAAAGTAGAAATTTAATGAATTGGCACTCATTAAAAATTGAAAATGTTTTAATTTCACTTAAATCTAATTCCTCAAATGGTCTGAGGACGAGTGATGTTATTGGAATCCAAAATCAATTAGGGAAAAATACATTTGGAAAAGAAAAGAATTTTCAATTCCTAGTCGTTTTCTTTTCTCAATTTAAAAATCCACTGGTCTATCTCTTATTGTTCGCCGCCGTTTTGGCTTTATTTTTAAAAGAGTTTGAAGATAGTGTAGTGATTTTAAGTGTTGTCATTTTTAACTCTTTTCTTGGTTTTTTTCAGGAATTTAGGGCCGATAAAAGTTTAAAAGAACTTAATCGAATGATTAAGATGAAAATTCGTGTTTTAAGAGATGAAAAAGAGGATTTAATCCCCTCAGAAGATTTGGTCCCTGGAGATATTATTTTTCTTTCCGCCGGAGATATTGTTCCCGCCGATTCTCGAGTGATTGAATGTTTTGGGGCGAAGGCGAATGAAGCTCTTCTTTCAGGAGAGAGTGCTCCTGTTGAGAAATCTTCCTTACCGGTTAGTGAGGGAAGTATTCTCTCAGAGAGAAGTTCAATGATTTTTTCTGGAACGGTCATTGTTTCGGGAAGAATCAAGGCGATTGTTGTGGCCATAGGTCTTAAAACAGAGATGGGTAAAATTGCGAGTTTAACCAAAACCTTAAAGGATCCGTTAACGCCACTAGAATTTAAAATCAAAAAATTTAGTTTTTTTCTTCTCATTTTTTCACTTTTTGTATTTCTTCTTATTATTTTTGTGGGTTTTGTTAAAAATATTCCTTCCACGGAACTGCTTCTTGTCGCTATTTCACAGGTTGTAAGTCTCGTTCCTGAAGGTCTTCCTGTTGCCATGACGATTGCTTCTGCGGTGGGAGTGAGAAGGATGAGTTCAAAAAAAGCAATCATCAGAAAACTCTCTGCAGTTGAAACACTTGGCTCAACTAGCTTCATCTGTTCTGACAAAACTGGAACTTTGACTAAAAATAAAATGAGCGTTCTTGAAGTGGTGGGCCCTCAATTGTTGGAAAATCTGGATTTAGAAATCTTTAAAATGGGTGTTCTCTGTAATGATGGAGTGTTAAATGGAGATCAAGAAATTGGTGACCCAACAGAGACTGCGATTTTAAGAAAGGCGCTCGAATTGGGGCTAGATAAAAGAAGTCTCGATTTGCTTTATCCGCGCACTAGTGAAATTCCTTTTAGTTCAGAAAATAAATACATGATGACTGAACATACTGATGGTGAAGGGAATTTTTTTATCGCTCTCAAGGGGGCGGTTCATGTGGTGTTAGATTTTTGTTTCTTGGATGATTTAACGAAAAAGAAAATCCTAGAAACAACAGAACAAATGTCTTCCCGAGGACTAAGAGTTTTGGGATTTGCTCAGCTTAAAAATGCGACATTAAAAAATGATCCCAATTCTTTAAAAGGAAAATTTCATTTCTTGGGTCTCATGGGACAAATGGATCCTCCTCGAGATGGAGTGAGGAAGGCGATTTTGGAGTGTAAAAAATCTGGCATAGACCTCATGATGATCACCGGAGATCATAAACAAACTGCTGTGGCGATAGGGAAAATGGTTGGTCTCTATGAAGAGGGAGATATCGCAATTGACGGTGAGGAACTTCAGCGCACTTCATTGGATTTTTCGCGAGTAAAAATCATCTCTAGAGTCAAACCTGAACAGAAGCTTGAAATTGTAGAAAAGCTTCAAGCTCTGGGTAAAGTTGTGGCGATGACAGGGGATGGAGTTAATGATGCTCCGGCGCTGGCCAGAGCTGATGTGGGAATCGCCATGGGAATAACTGGGACAGAGGTGAGTAAACAAGCATCAAAAATTGTCCTAGCAGATGATCACTTTTCTTCAATCATTGAAGCCATTAAAGAGGGAAAATTAGTTTATAAAAATGTAAAAAAAATAATTCTTCTTCTTTTTTCAACTTCGCTTTCTGAACTTATCATTCTCGTTCTCTCTTTACTCTTGGGTTTTCCTGCGCCTTTTCTTGCCGTTCAAATACTTTGGAACAATCTTGTCACAGAGGGTGTGATCACGGTGAATTTAATTATGGATCCACTTGAGGGTAATGAAATGGATGAAAGGCCCATTCAAAAAGAAGCTTCCTTAATTAGTCCCCTTATGTGGAAGAGAATGCTTTTAATTGTTCCGGTGATTGTTTTTTGTACTTTGGGATGGTTTATATTTCGAATGAATTCTGGAGTCTCATTAAATCTTGCTCGAACGGAGGCGATGACTCTTCTTGTTCTTTGTGAGTGGTTTAATGTTCTAAATTGTCGATCAGAAATTAAGAGTGCCTTTTCGCGAGATATGTTTAAAAACAAATGGCTTCTTGGTGGGCTTTTGATTGGTAATTTACTTCAAGTTCTCGTGATATTCTGGAGACCCTTGGGGCAATATTTTTATACAACTCCCATTGATCTTAACATTATTCCAGTTCTTGCCTTAGTGGCATCATTTGTTCTCATAGTTGAGGAAATAAGAAAGTTAACGGCAAAAAGGTTACATTTTTTCACTTAATGACGTTTGGGTTATCAGTATCTTATCTATCTAATCTTAATGTTTGGGTTATTTATCTTAAATATGATTTTGAAAACTATAATGTTTTATCTATTTCTTTCAGGGGTAATCTATGAAGATTTTCGAGTCACATGATTCTAGATACATGATCAAATCCGCCTTTCTCATTACCTTTGTCCCCTTACTCATGCTTGCACTCATTTGTTATTCTTTATGGCTTCTCATGGCCATTAATTATTCTTATTTTAAAGCGGCAGGCCTTGAGATTGCGGAGCCTGCTCAGGAGACTTTTCTCCTCTATATTTTAAAATCGCAAATCGATTACTGGCCCTATTTGGGATTATTTTTTGTTGTTGTTTTCTTTCTTGGTTTATTTATGGCCTATCTCGTTCTTAGACCTTTTAACCAGATTCAAAAAATGTGTCAGGACATTCTTGAGGGGAAGGCGCATAAAGAAAGTCTTGAAGGATTGAACTCACAAAAAATGATGATCAAGCTCGGGCATTTTCTGGTTGATTTTGTGGCCGCACGAAAATCTGGAAAGTCGATTCCTGTTCCTGATTCTTTGGAAAAAGTTAACGGACCTACGATGGATTGGGTTTTTTATTTTCAGTTTTTGTGTCTTATGGTTATTCTCACGGTTGTGACAGTGACTTCGATCAATTTTTTTACCGCTCAACTTTTTGAAGACATTACTCAAGTGGCCTTAGGCTTTTTTAGAAAGCCACCAAAAGGTATTGAAACTTTTCTCTTGTCTCAGTCCGAGATTATTAATCTCATTATTCTTGTTCCTAGTCTTATTTCCTGCATTCTCTATGCTTTCATTGCAAGAGTTCTTATCACAAAAGTCGAAGGAGTGACTTATGCTTACATCAGAGATGTCAGAGAAGTGGCCCATGGACAAATTGTAAGACGACTTAGACCTCGAGCTGATGATCCTGGAAAAAATGCAGCTGAATCCATTAATTTGGTATTAGATGATCTTTATCCTCAACCAAAGAAAGTGGAAGAGGAAGTCATTGATTCACTACCTCATCCTTCTCCGATTTAGATCGGGGAAGGATCTTCCTCTTCCTCCAAGTCTTATTTCATTGGTACAATTTTTTTATGAGAATGATCCTTTTTTACTCAATCATTATTTGCCTTTTATGTATTCCTAAATCATTTGCTCAAATTCAGTGTGATGAGAGTAAAAAATCATTTTCTGTGGATTTAAAAAATGATCCCAATGGAAGTTTAAAGAATCTTAAAACCCAAGATCAAGACGGCCTTGGAACTTGCTATGCAAATTCATTAAG
>JACCDO010965281.1_pt1 | contig 32209 bp, 36 predicted proteins | sample 7446101 | NCBI WGS metagenome assembly JACCDO01 (sample SAMN15323440, study PRJNA562643) | freshwater metagenome | isolation source: river surface water | place: USA:Blue River Watershed | collected 2017-08-16 | reverse complement strand
GACCGCCCCAGTCAAACTACCTCTCATAAGCTGTCTTTAAAAAAATTAAGTAAAACAAAAAAATAAGGGTGGTATTTCACTAACGCTTCTTTAACAAAGCTCCCACCTATTCTACACAAATTAATTGATTTTACAACTTAAAATCATAGTAAAGGTGCACGGGGTCTTTCCGTCTAACTGCAAATAGTCCGCATCTTCACGGACATTTCAATTTCACCAAGTCTACGTTGGAGACAGTAAAGAAGTCGTTACACCATTCATGCAGGTCGGAACTTACCCGACAAGGAATTTCGCTACCTTTGGACCGTCAGAGTTACAGCCGCCGTTTACTGGGGCTTAGTTCTAATGCCTTAGCGTTAGAATGTCACCTTACAGCACCGGGCAGGTGTCAGTCCCTATACATCTTCTTTCGAATTAGCAGAGACTTGTGTTTTTAGTAAACAGTCGCTTCTCTCTCTTTAGTGCCAACTCTTGTTTAAGAGTCACTCTTTCTCCCGAAGTTACAGAGTTAATTTGCCGAGTTCCTTCAACGTAGTTTTCTTGAACGCCTTAGTATATTCTACTCATCTACCTGTGTCGGTTTAGGGTACGGTTTTTATTAAAACAACTTTTTCCTGAAAAGATTCAAATTTTTTTGCAAATCATTAAGCTTAAAAATTTTTATTCTTTTGTCATTTGTTTTATTCCCATTAACTTATACGTTTGTAATTTGTCTTAGGGACCGTTTAACTAGATTATATAATCTAGATCTCAATCTCTTTAAATGGTTGATTGAAAACCTTAGATTTACGGCGACAGCGATTAAAACACTGTTTTTAGCTACTCATGCCAGTATACTCACTTCTAATACCTCCAATTGTTTTCATAAACAATCTTCAAACAGCATATAGAACGTTCTGCTACCATATTACTATTTAGCGATTCGGATGTAGTTTTTAAAGTCTCTTTACATTTTTGAAGCAAAAAAATTCGATCAATGAGCTGTTACGCTTTCTTAAAAAGATGGCTGCTTCCAAGCCTACTTTAGGATTGTCATAATTTTTTTACACTCTTATCACTTAAACTACAATTTAAGTCCTTATCGAAAAATCTGGGCTGTTTCCCTCTTGACTATAAACCTTAGCGCTTACAGTCTGACTCCACAAAAAAAATAAAGCTTATTCGAAGTTTTTCAAAACTAAGTAAGATTACAAACCCCCCGTATTTCAAAAGTGCTCTACCCAACTTTAATTGTTTTTGTAGGCTATACTAAAATATATTTCGCAGAAAACCAGCTATCCCTGAGTTTGATTAGCCTTTCACTCCTAACCACAAGTCATCCCAATCTTTTTCAACAGACACGAGTTCAGTCCTCCAACCTGTGTTTCCACAAAGTTTTCAACTTGCTCATGGTTAGATCACTCAGCTTCGGGTCTTATATTTATAACTATGTTTTTTATGTTTTTTAAAACTTGAGTTATCTACGCTTGCAATAAAATTAAGCTTGCTACAAATATAAACTCACTGGCCCATTATGCAAAAGGTACGCTGTTACTTTTTTAAAAAGCTTCAACAGATTATCTGCATTAAGTTTTAGGTTCTTTTAACTCTAAAGAAGTTCTTTTTCACCTTTCCCTCACGGTACTTGTTCACTATCGATTATTAGAAATTATTAAACGCAAAGGTAGATCTCTGATTTTTAACAAATTTATCATAATCCGTTAAAAACAAAATCAAATACTTTTTTTTACAGGACTAAAACCTTCTTTGGTAAAGATTCAAAAAAAGAAAAGTTGATTTTCGTTTTAAATCGTATTCGCTCGCCACTACTAACGACATCTCGGTTGATTTTTTTATAAAGTTACTAAAATGTTTTACTTCACTTTTTAAAGAATTTCTCTAAAAGACGAATTTTTTCAAAAGTAATCAAGTTTCAAAAACAAATTCAAACTTGCTTTATGCAATACACAACATCTTTTCTAATATCAAGGCAGCCTCTTAATGCATTAAAAAATATAATATAGGATTTTTTTGTTAATTTATATTTATCAAATTAAATATTAACATTAATTTATAGTATATCTATAATAATTTATTAATGTAAATGAATTGCTTCATTTAAATAAATTGAAATCAAAACACTAAATACGAATGCTTGAATTAAAGCAACTCCTAATTCTAAACACATTAATGGAATTAAAATAAAAAAAGGTACTTGAAATAATAAAAATAAAATACCTGAACATCCCATTAAAGTCCATCCAAAACCAGCAATTACTTTTAATAAGGTATGACCTGCCATCATATTTGCGAACAATCGAATTGATAAACTTATTGGTTTAAAAATATAAGAAATTAATTCAATTGGAACAAGTAATAATCCTAAAAGCACTCCAGTACCAGAAGGTAAAAACAATGAAAAGATCTCAATACCATGATGACGCACACAAATTATATTAATCCCAATAAATAAAAACAGAGCTAATGCAAAAGTAACAATTAAATGACTTGTTAAAGTAAAACTGTAAGGAACCAATCCAATAACATTAAGACTTGCAGTAAAAAAAAAAACTGAAAAAATTAAAGGAATATAAGGTTGTCCATCTTTAAAATTAATATTATCAATAACAATTGAACTTACAACTTTACTGATATTTTCAATTAATAACTGCCAAGTAGTAGGAATAATGTTAAAAGTAGAGTCTACTGGGTTAAAACAGCTAAAAATATAAGTTGAAAGCAAAAACATCAAAACTAAATAAATAAGCAGCTCATTTGTAATGCTGATATCAATAAAACCTAAATAAATTGAAAAAAGAGGAACAACTTCAAACTGTTCTAAAGGGCTAAAAAAAGATGAAAACATAAATAATTTATTAAATTTTTACAAAAATTGATTCAATTAAGAACCCCACCAATAAATGGTAACGAATAAAAATAACCAAACAACGTCTACAAAATGCCAATACCAAGCTGCAGCTTCAAATCCAAAATGATGTTCACGAGTAAAATGATTCAAATATAATCGCGCCAAACATACAGCTAAAAAACAAGTTCCTACAAAAACATGAAATCCGTGAAATCCTGTTGCCATATAAAAAGACGATCCGTAAACACTATCAGAAATACTAAACGGAGCTGTTACGTATTCAAATCCTTGTAATCCGGTAAAAATCACTGCTAAAAAGATAGTTGCAATTAAAGCAACAACAGCTTGATACTTTGATCCCCACACAATCGCGTGATGTGCCCAAGTAACAGTAGCACCTGATGTCAATAAAATCACTGTATTTAATAGAGGTACTTTCCAAGGATCTAAGATAGTAATAAAAGCAGGCGGCCAAACCCCTCCAATTGCAGGACTTGGGTTGAAACTAGAATGAAAAAATGCCCAAAAAAATGCAAAAAAAAACATAATTTCAGAAACAATAAATAAAAGCATTCCCATTCTTAAACCTAATTGAACTGCTGAAGTATGTTGTCCTTCAAAAGTTCCTTCACGAATGATGTCTCTCCACCAAACGTACATAACAAATAAAATCATTACAATTCCGAATCTCCACAAAAACCCACCACCAACATATCCGTGCATATACAAGACCCCTCCAAAAGTTACCATTAAAGCTGAAAAAGCAGCAATTAATGGCCATGGACTTGGATCTACTAAATGAAATCCGTGTCTTTGATTATTACGAGTTATATTTACCATAAAAATTTCTTATTTTATTTTAATTTTAAAAAATACACAAAATTCGACAAAATATTTTTTTAAATAATTTGCAAGAGCAGGAGTTGAACCTGCGACCTTCGGATTATGAGCCCGACGAGCTGAACCTAACTGCTCCATCTTACAACAACATTTTTCCAATAATTTATTTATTAATAATAAAACAAAGAATGTTTTAAATATAAAATAAATCCATCTTTTAATTTTTTATAAACATGGTTCCCGCGGATACAGTATTTAATGTTTTCAAGAGTATAACCGATGAATTCTAAAAAGGGTTCACGTATTTTGCTCTTTTGTTTAAAAATTAAAGTTTAGTAATATATGTTAATTAATTATATAACGTGCTTTCCTTCACAGTCTTCAAATAAATTAAAAGTAAACTAAGCAAATGTTTAAATTAATATAAATACGTTTTTCTTAAAGAAAAATGTTTTGTGAAAACTTATTTGTAACAAAAAACTGGTTTAGAAGTTTGTTTGTTTTGGAGTTAACGCACATTTCACTAAACTTTTTTTTAATTATATTAACAATTTTAAAATTAGATAGTTCTTAACAAAAGTTTTTAAAAATTAATGTTTTTATTTTGTAAAAGAATGAGTGGCTGAGTGGTTAAAAGCGTCAGATTGTAAATCTGTTGGAAAATTTCCTACGTAGGTTCGAATCCTACTTCATTCAAAAACGTAGCGTTTTTTGTATGATGATTGATTGGGTAACATTAAGGTAATGTATTAGATTGCAAATCTAAAAAAAAGGGTTCAATTCCCTTCCTAATCTTCGCCAATTGAGAATGAGAATAAAAACAACCGAAATGGTGAAATTTGGTAGACACGTTAGGTTTAGGTTCTAATTCTATAAAAGAGTAGGGGTTCAATTCCCCTTTTCGGTATATTATAAAGTGCTTTTAAAAGTATATAGCTCAGAGGTAGAGCAATGGACTTTTAATCCAAAGGCCCTGGGTTCAATTCCCAGTATACTTAAAAAGTATTTGCTTTCTTAGCTCAATTGGCTAGAGCAATAACCTTCTAAGTTATCGGTTACAGGTTCGATTCCTGTAGAATGCATTTTTACTTTTGTTTGTTTAAGTAGCTCAATGGTAGAGCAATGGACTGAAAATCCATGGGTTAGTGGTTCGATTCCACTTTTGAACAAGATTGTTAAACTAAACTTTATTTCTATGAATATTAATCTTATTAAACTTCTTTTAAAACTTAAAAACGCATCAAATTCACATAAAGAACATATTAATTGTTTATCTAATAAAACACACGACATTTTATTAGAAACTTTATATCAAGAAGGATTAATTCAATCGTTTTTTAATCAAAAAAAAAATACTTTAACAGAAAAACCTTTAACAAATGTTTTTTTACGATATTCATTTAACAAATCAAGTTTTTCAGCTTTTAAAATAGTATCGACTCCGTCTAAAATTCGTTATTTAACTTTTTCAGACTTATGTCAAATTTCTGATAAAAAAAATATTTTGTTTATTTTTACTGACAAAAATTTGTTGACCGGTACAGAATGCAAAAAACATGGGTTAGGAGGTAAACTCTTATTTATTGCTTAAAAATCTTGCTGATTTTTTTGTAAAAAAACAACTTTAAGTTAAATTTTTATTTTATTTATGAAAAAAAATGAACTTCAAAAAAAGGTAAAACTAAATACATTAGATGCCTTATCATTCGCCAAAATTAATAACAATTTTTTTATACTTTTTAAATATAAAAAAAATTTTATCAATTATTTACATATCCCTTCTTTTTTAAAATGTGAGTTAAAAAACAAAACTTTAACATTTTCTACTCAAGACGTAACTCAATTTCAATTGATTCAATACAATCAGTTTTTTTCACAATTTCAAGATTTTTCTAAACGCTTAGAAAAACCTTTTAAAAAAAGATTGTTGTTAAAAGGTTTAGGTTATAAAGCTGCTTTAAAAACCGAAAATTCTTTAGAATTAAGAATTGGTTTTAGTCACAGTGTTACTGTTGGTTTTGATAAAGAAATCATTAACATTACATTGGATAAAAATATTTTAATGATTGAAGGTTTTGATAAAACAAAGGTTGGAAACTTTGTTAACAAAATTCGAGCTTTAAAACTACCTGATAGCTATAAAGGAAAAGGATTTTGGTATAAAAACGAAGTAATAAAATTAAAAGAAATTAATAAAACATAATTATTTAATGCAAAATTCTTCTAAAAAAATAAAATTACATACAAAACTATTTCAAAGTTTATTACAATCTGACTTTTGTTTAGTTCAAAATAAATCTCTTAAAAATGTTTCTTTAGTTAATTCTACAACTAAATTAAATGCTTCGAAATTAATTAGTTCTTTGGATGTTTTACAAGTTTCAAAATCACTAAAACAGTTTATCCGTTTGCTTCAATTTTTGTATTCACACAAAAAGGGTAAATTGCTTTTATGGGTAGATAACAAACAACATCAACATTTACTAACAGAGCTTTTTGAACATTTGCCTAAACAATATTCTTTTCAAGTAGAATTGGATTTATTTAAAAATAAATCTTTTACTAAGATACCTCAAATTTTAATTGCTTTAAATCGAACTTTAAATGCAAACAAGAAAACTTTAAAGTATTTATTTGAACAAGATATTTTGTTAATTACTAAAATTAATAATCAGTTTGAAAAGAACAATTTAAGTGCATACAAAATTTATAATGATTTATCAGATTTTAAAAAACTAATTTTTATTATTGCCTTAATTGAAGAAACTTTAAAGAATAAATAACAATTTTTATGCGTTTGCGTTCAAAATATAAAACATACACACAATCAAGTGCATCTTTAGTTAAATATCCACAACGTCTTTTTAAATTTCGTCGCTCAAAGTGGAAAAAAATTCAAATCAAATTGCTTCGTTCTCAACGTTTTTTGTTATATAGTGCCGAGAAAAAAAAACGATTAAAAAAGGGACAATCTCCATTTTTTAATAATTTTTTGAATAAAATTTCTTATAAATTTTGGCAAAAATTAAGACTGCACTATAAAAAGGGATTGCAAATTAAAAACAATTTAAGAAAACTTTTTGATGATAATATTTCATATAAATATTTCAAAAAAGCTTTAATTTCGCAAAAAAAATCTCTTTTATTAAAAAACATTATATTAACCAATTTAGTTAAACCTCTTTTTAAAATTGATATTCTTTTATGGTGTCTAAATTTTTATACAACAAGTTATCAAGCTCGACAAGCTATTAACAACAAAAAAGTTTGGGTAAACAAAAAAACTGTAATTGGAAACTATTATGTGAAAAAAGGTGATGTAATTTTTTTAGACAGTTCAACTTTGTTATCAACTGTTTTATTTAAAAACTCTTTACACAATTTTTTTTTAACATTTGTAGAAATTGACTATTATACAAAAACTTTAGTGATCGTAAAAGATTTAAATGAAATCAGTTCTGAAGATTTGTATCTTGTAATTTCACATTATTTTGATTTAAAAAAATTTCGGGACTATTTGTAATATAATATCACCACTGCGGATATAGATTAATGGTAGATTATCTGCCTTCCAAGCAGATGGTATGAGTTCGAATCTCATTGTCCGCATTTATAGTTTTTTCAATAACAATTTTTTATTAAAATTGAGATTCATCTCAAATACAACTTTTTATGACTTTATTTTATAATGAATTTTCAAAAATTGGCCTTTTATTTTTATTTAGTATTTTTTTAGCAAGTATTATTTTATTTCTATCATATCGTTTAAGTACATATAATCCAGACACTGAAAAAGTTTCTGCATACGAGTGTGGTTTTGATCCTTATGATGACGCTAGAAATGTTTTTGATGTACGTTTTTATTTAGTGGCAATCTTGTTTATTGTTTTTGATTTAGAAGCAGTTTACTTTTTTCCTTGGTGCGTCTCTTTAAGTTTCTTAAATTTAGATGGATTATGGGGAATGATTGACTTTATTTTAGAACTTTTAATTGGTTTTATTTATGCTTGGGAAGTTGGAGCGCTTGAGTGGGAATAACAGTTTTAAAATTTATATTTATTTATTATTAAAATGCAAAGTAAAAAAATTAAAAACATAAAATTACGCAAAGCGGTAGCAAAAACTGAAATTGCAAAAAAAACTAGTAAATTTTTATTTGTTAATCTGTTAAATCGGGTTAACTGTGTTGATTTAAAGGCAACATTAGTATCTTTGTTTTTAAAACAAAAAATACATTCAAAAAAAACTTCAAAAGTTTTTATTACAAACAGATGTATTTTTAATAACCGTTCTAGAGGAGTCTTTCGACCATTTGGTGTTTCTAGAACTTTGTTGCGTGAGTTAATGCAATTTGGAATTGTTCCAGGTTATACAAAAGCTGTTTGGTAAAATTTTATGAAGTTAAAAACTCTTTTTTAATACTATATCTCAATTTATGATTCAAGTAGGAACTTTTTTAAACGTTATTGATAATTCAGGTGCAAAAGAAGCTTGTTGCATCAAAATTGTAAAAGGATATAAAAAACGATATGCCTTTGTAGGCGATCTTTTATTTGTGTCTATTAAAAGTTTGAGAACAAAACGAAAATCTAGTTCAAAAGTAAAAAAAGGTGAAGTTTGTTTAGCAGTTGTCTTAAGAACAAAATCTAATTTAAATGGGTTTTCTGGAAATAATCTAAAATTTATGGAAAACTCTATTGTTCTATTGAATCGACAATATAAATTTATTGGTACTCGCATTTTTGGAGCACTTCCTAAACAAATTCGTTATACAAAATATTTACGAGCAGCATCTTTATCTTCGGGACTAGTTAATTAAATATAATCCTTAGTAGCTTAGCGGTAGAGCGAATGGCTGTTAACCATTAGGTCGTAGGTTCAATCCCTACCTAAGGATAATATTTTAACAAATAATTTATTAAATGTTTAACAATAAATAAACATTTTATTCACTACAACATTTTAAAAGTAAAATTAAACATTAAATATGTCTACAATTAATCAACTTTGTACAAAAAATTATAGATCGAAAAAACTTTTTAAGAGTAAAACACCTGCATTAAATAAAACACCACAACGAAAAGGAGTTTGCATTAAAGTTTTTGTGCGTTCTCCTAAAAAACCAAATTCAGCTTTGAGAAAGGTTGCTAAAATTAAGTTGTCTAATGGATCTAAAATAGAATCTTATATACCAGGTGAAGGCCATAACTTACAAGAATATTCGGTCGTTTTAATGCGTGGCGGACGAGTTCCAGATTTACCAGGGGTAAAATATCATCTTATTCGTGGTAAATATGATTTACAAGGAGTAAAAAATAGAAAAACCAGTCGTTCACGTTACGGTACTAAAAAAAATTTAAAATAAAACTTATGCAAAAAAAAATAATTAATTTAAGAAAAAAAAATTTGTACTATAAATTTTTAGGAGTTTTAACAAAAAAAGGAAACAAAAATGCCGCAAAAAAAATTTTAGATAATACATTTTTAAAACTATCTTTAACAACTAACAAAATGTTGCAAAAACTTTTTTTACAGGTTTTTATAAAATTAAATAGTTTTGTAGAAGTAAAAAGTGTTCGTGTTCGACGTGCTTCGCATATGGTTCCTTTTTCTATAAATTTAAAACGTAGATCATATTTAATATTGAAATGGATTTTAAGTTCAATAAAAGAAGAAAAAAATCAACAAAAATCTACCAGTGAAAAATTATATCTTGAATTAAATGACATAATTCACAATACAGCTTCTAAAGCTTTAAAGAAAAAAAAGCAAAATACATTGAACGCTGTAAAAAACCGTTCTAATTTACATTTTCGTTGGTAATTAAAATCATGCTGAGCTTTATTACTTTTTTAAGCTCAAACTTCTTAGATATATAGCAATTATTTAAAAATAAAAACTTAATTTTATTAACGATGCCACAATTCGACTTCTATTGTTTTTCTGTACAAATATTTTGGGTATTAGCAGGATTTTTTATGTTTTACTTTTTTATGCAACGTTATTATGTAAAATCAACTTTTGAAACTTTTAAAATTCGTAAAAAATTGATGATACTTAGTACAAATTTAAATAAAGCTTCGTTTCAATTGTTTCCAAAAGGATCAAAATCTTTTTTGATTGCATTTGGTAAAGTCGCTTTAAAAAATTAAAACTTTTGTGTTAATGGGGTCATATCTCAATTGGTAGAGTGTATGCTTTGCAAGCATAAGGTTATCGGTTCAAATCCGATTGTCTCCATAAACATATAACTTTTAATTTTTTGTTTATAAATTTAACGATATAACTCAATCGGTAGAGTAGCGGAATCATAATCCGTTTGTTGTGAGTTCAAATCTCACTTTCGTTAATTTTATCTATTTAAACGGAATGTAGCGCAGCTGGTAGCGTGTCTGTTTTGGGAATAGAAGGCCATGTGTTCGAATCACATCATTCCGAAAGATTTATTAACAACTTTCTTTTATTATGCAAACTTTACACTTAATTTTAATTTTATTATTGCACGTAAGTGCAGTTTCTGTGTTTATAACTAAAAACCCAGTACACTCCGTTTTATCTTTGATTTTTACTTTTTGTAATGCAGCTGCAATTTTATTAATGTTAAATGCAGAGTTTTTAGGACTAATTTTTATTATTATTTACGTTGGAGCAATTGCAGTTTTATTCCTTTTTGTTGTAATGATGCTAAATGTTAAAGTTTATTACAGTCAAAGTTCTATTTATTTACCTGTGTTGTTCTTTGGTATATTTTCATTTTCAACAGAATTGTCTATTATTTTAGAAAAAGTTTTTTCAATTTCATTTATTAATTCTTTAGATTCTGTATATACACCATCTTTGTTTGTTGACAATTTGACTAGTATAGATGTTTTAGGTCAACACTTGTATAATAGATTTTTGCCTTGTTTTTTATTAGCAGGATTAATATTATTAGTTGCTATGATTGGAGCAATTTGTTTAACTCTAAAATTTACTAGTGAACGTAAATCAGAATTATCTTCTCGTCAACTTTCACGTTCAGATAATATTTTATCTTTCTTTGCTTAATTTTACAATTATTTTATAAAATCGTATTTTAAAGGCAACTAGTTCAACTGGTAGAGCATCTCGCTTACAACGAGAAAGTTAGTGGTTCAAATCCGCTGTTGCCTATTAAAGAGGAAATAGCTCAGAGGTAGAGTGTTAGCCTGTCACGCTAAAAGCCGCGGGTTCAAGTCCCGTTTTTCTCGTTTTTCATTCGAAATTTGTATTTTTTGAATTTTTTATTTTTATAATATTAATTAGTTTTTATGGCATCAGCAAATAATTTATCAGTATTGTCAAGTATTTATTCTTTTTCATCTCGTTGGTTGTTTTCCACCAATCACAAAGATATTGGAATTTTATATTTAATTTTTGGAGGGTTTTCTGGAGTATTAGGTACTACAATGTCTATTTTAATTCGTATGGAACTTTCTCAACCTGGAAGTCAAATTTTGATGGGTAATCATCAACTTTATAACGTTTTAGTTACCGGACATGCTTTTTTAATGATTTTTTTCATGGTAATGCCTATTTTAATTGGAGGTTTTGGAAACTTTTTTGTTCCTTTAATGATTGGTGCTCCTGATATGGCATTTCCAAGAATGAATAACATTAGTTTTTGGTTATTACCTCCTTCGTTGTTTTTATTAGTTTCTTCAACTTTAGTTGAAGCAGGAGCTGGAACTGGATGGACTGTTTATCCTCCATTAAGTAGTGCTCAAGCGCACTCAGGTCCAGCTGTAGATTTAGCTATTTTTAGTTTACATCTTTCAGGAGCAGCTTCAATTTTAGGGTCGATTAATTTTATTACAACTATTTTTAATATGAGAGCACCTGGTATGACTATGCATAGATTACCATTATATGTTTGGTCAGTTTTAGTAACCTCATTTTTGCTTTTATTATCTTTACCTGTTTTAGGAGGAGCAATTACCATGCTGTTAACCGATCGAAATTTTAATACTACTTTTTTTGATCCAGCAGGAGGTGGTGATCCTATTTTATATCAACATTTATTTTGGTTTTTTGGTCATCCAGAAGTATATATTTTAATTCTTCCAGGTTTTGGTATGGTTAGTCATATTGTTTCTGAGTATTCTAAGAAACCAGTTTTTGGTTATTTAGGGATGGTTTACGCAATGGTTTCAATTGGATTATTAGGATTTATTGTATGGGCACATCACATGTACACCGTTGGTTTAGATATTGATACTCGTGCATATTTTACCGCTGCAACTATGATTATTGCAGTTCCGACCGGAATTAAAATTTTTAGTTGGATTGCGACAATGTGGAGAGGGTCTTTAATTTTTAACACTCCTATGTTATTTGCAATTGGATTTATCTTTTTATTCACTTTAGGAGGATTAACTGGAGTAGTTTTATCTAACTCTGGAATCAATGCTGTAATGCATGATACATATTATGTTGTTGCTCACTTTCATTATGTATTATCAATGGGTGCAGTTTTTGCAATTTTTGCTGGTTGGTATCATTGGATAGAAAAAATGACTGGATTACAATATTCTGAAGTTTTAGGACAAATTCATTTTTGGATTTTTTTCTTTGGTGTTAACTTAACTTTTTTCCCAATGCACTTTTTAGGGTTAGCTGGAATGCCACGTCGAATTCCAGATTATCCTGATGCTTATGCTGGATGGAATGCTATTGCATCTTATGGATCATATATTTCAGCTTTCTCAGCTGTATTTTTTTTCTATATTGTTTATAGCACTTTAACTCAAACTTCTAATTTTAAAGCTGAAAAATCTCATTAATAGTTTTCATTGAGGTTCAAGAAAAATCAAACTCTCGGTATAGAATAATTAAAAAATAAATGAAAATATTTATGAAACTTAAAAAATTAAACCCAACAACAAGCGGAACTCGCTTTCAAATAAATATTCAAAAAAATTTATTATCAAAAACAAACAAATTGTTAAAAGCATGTTCAAGAGGAATAAAACGTTTTTCTGGAAGAAGTTTAACAAATGGACGTATTACTGTTTGGCATAAAGGTGGAGGATCTAAAAAACGGTTTCGTTCAATAATTACCAACAATGATGAATTTATTGGTATCGTTTTAAGTGTAATGTATGATCCTTTTCGTAATTCTTTTGTCTCTTTTGTTTTTGATTTTAAAACTTTTTTGTTTTTTAATATTCTTTCGACAGCTAAATTATTACCAGGTTCAATTGTTTTAACCACAAATAAAAAATCAGATCTTAATTTAGGTTATCGAATTTTATTACAAAATATTCCAACAGGGTCTGTTTTTCATAGTTTAAGTCTTGGAAATACCATTAAGTACGCTCGTTCGGCAGGTACTTTTTGTCAATTAATTCAAAAACTTGCAACTAATTGCAAAGTTAAACTTCCTTCTGGGGTCGTTATAGATGTCGACACTAACTCTTTTGGAACATTAGGTTCAATTTCTAATCCACAACAGAATTTAATATCTATTGGAAAAGCTGGTAAAAACCGTCGAAAGGGAATTCGTCCTACTGTAAGAGGAATTGCTATGAATCCAGTAGATCATCCACATGGTGGAAGAACAAATGGTGGAAGACCTTCAGTAACTCCGTGGGGAATTCCAACTAAAGGAAAACCAACTGTAAATAAAAAAATATGAGTAGATCTTCTTGGAAAGGACCTTTTTTAGATAGATTTTTGGTTGGTTCACTTACAAAAAAAATTTTACCAAAAATTTGGTCAAGACGTTCTGTAATTTCATCACAAATGTTAGGCAAAACTGTTTTAGTTCACAATGGAAAAGAATTTAAACGTATTCTAATTACTCGAGAAAAATTAGGTTACAAATACGGTGATTTTGCTTTTACTCGAAAAGCTAAAAAGCTTATACAAAAAAAATAAATTAATTTTTTATGGGTCAAAAATCTAATCTGCTAACTCTTAGAAATGCAAAATCTAACTTAAGTTTAAAAAAAAAAAATTCAAGATTATTTTTGTATGGTTTTAAAGTATTAGAATTATTGAATACTTTACTATTTACTAAAGATGTAATATTAACAAACAAAACATTAAATTTTGTAAATAATCAATGTTTTTATAATTTAGAGTTGTTTTATAGAACAAAAAAAATTGTAGCTTATAAAAATAAAAAAAAGAGTTTAATTAAAAAAAATACTAATCTAAAAACGACATTTTTAATGCAAAATGGAATATTGCAATTGTTTTTAAATCAATTTAAAATTGTGCAAAGCAATCTTTTTGTTTTTAATTTTAGTGTTTTAAATAATTTTATTGATAAGACAATTGTTTTACAAATATTTCGTGCATTTCGTTCTTTTTTTTATGTTTTATTTAACAGAAGATTTAATTTGTTTGTAGATTTTTTAAAACTTACATTTCTTTTATATATTGATAAAATTCAAGTGTCAACATATTTGTTAATACTTGGGCAAATTTTTAAAGTATTACCAAAAAAGGTACACAATCGTTTTCTAGTTTTTTTAGAATTAGTTTTTAAGTTTCTTATTACAAAAAAACTTTTTTCTAAACGAAATGTTTTTTTTTCTACCATTAAAGGAATAAAGTTTATTCTTAACGGAAAAATTAGAGGTAAAATGCGTGCAAGTTCTAAATGCATTTCAGTGGGTACTATTCCAATTCAATCATTAGATAAAAATATAGAATTTTCTAAAGCACACGTTTATACTCTTTATGGAGCTTTTGGCTTTCAAATATGGTTATATCGTGCCTAAACATACTTCTTAAAATTTTATGCAAATAAGTCCATCTCGATCAAAATACAAAAAACAACAAAAAGGAAAATCTTTCAATCGGGTTAACAAATCAACTACATTTAACAGATTAAACTCAGGTGTATTAGGTTTACAAGCTCAAGAATCTGGAAGACTTACTGCTAAACAAATAGAATCGGTTCAACAAACAATTAATAAGATAATCAAAAAATCAGGGAAAATTGTTATGCATGCATTTCCACACACTCCAATTACAAAAAAACCTTTGGAAATTCGAATGGGAAAAGGAAAAGGTAATGTTGATCATTGGATTTTTAAAGTTCAACCTGGATATCTTGTATGTGAAATTGAAACAACAACCTTAGATTTAGGTGTAAAAGCTTTAAAATTAGCTCAACTTCGTTTTCCTTTTAAAACTAAATTAATTTTTAATTAGCGTATATGTACTGTTCACAAATATTTAAATGTTCTTCAAGTATTTCTTCTAGCTCTTTTTTAGTCGAACAAAAAGTTGTAAATAGTGTTTTTAGTAAACACTATATTAGAGCAAATATTTTAGGAAATTCTTCAATTCAACTTTTAGATAACAATGAAAGTTTTACCAATTACACTAAAAAAGAAATTGATAAAAACTTTTTTAATTTAGAAAATCAAAATGTACATCTTGGTAAATCTATTGCTTTAGATTCTTTTGTTTTCAAGCACAAAAAAAACAATACTGTACAAATAAATTCGTTTTTACAACATTGTCATAATGAAGTTAAAAATGAAATGTTTAATTTAGACTTTTGGCTAAATTCTATGAACAAATATAAAACAAAAAAACGAGCTAATTGTACAGTTCTAAATTCTGTAAAAGGTGGTTTTTTTTGTTATTCAGGCGGTGTAAAAGGGTTTTTACCTCGTCGTCAGATGTTGCGTGCTTTTTTTAAAACATTTTTTCATTTTTTTGAAAATGCAGGGCCAAAAAAACTATCTAATTTGAATTTTTTAATAAATAAAAAGCACTCTTTTCACAAAAATGGAATTTTGCGTTTACCAATTTTATTTGGGAAAACTAATTTTGCAACTAGAAGTCGAAATAAAAACTTTTCTTATACTTTTCATAAAAAACGTGACGCAGCTAAATACAAGCCAATGAATTTTTTAAATTTTGTTTTTCTAACTTATTTACAAAAAATAAAAGATAAAAAATTCGATTTAAAAAACAAAAACTTAAACGTTGTAAGTAAGTCTTCAACAAAAAACCATCATTTAAGCTTAAAGACATTTAAAATCAAATAAATGAAACATATTAAAAAAACACTAAATATAAATATTTTAGAAACTCAAATTAATTCATCTTTTTTATTTATTCTTGAAACTAAATTAAAAAAAGATAAATCAATTAGAAATTCTATTAGTATTAGTAAGTATGCGTTTAAAAAGTCTTTTTTTTTTAAACAAATCGAACAGTTGCATCTTAAATTTCCATTGCAACTAACTACTTTGTCTTCTGTAAATGAAACAAACAACATTGATTTTTCAAATGTTGTGTTGTTAAAACAAAAACATTTTGTTTTTACAGATAAAAACTTTTCGTTGTTAAAAATGAAAAACGAAACGTTTTGTATTGCCAAATTGTCATTATGTTTACAGCAAACAACACAGGCACTAAACAATCTTTTAGGTAAACATTAATTGTCTGATATTTTATAAATTTTTTTAGGTTGCTTTTTTATTTTAAACGAATAAAATTAAAAATGCAATCATTAAAGCGAATAAAGCAATAGCTTCAGTTAATGCAAAACCTAAAATTGCGAATCTAAACAATTCGTTTTTCAAATTAGGATTTCTTGCAATTCCGAACAATAATGATGCAAAAATTAGTCCAATTCCTACTCCAGCTCCAGCTAGTCCAAAAGTTGAAAGTCCTGCTCCAATTTTTTGAGATGCTTCTAATAATAACATAGCTAATCAAAAAAAGGAGCTTTTTTATGTTTTTTTTATTCAATAAATTAGGCTTAGTAGGATTTGAACCTACGTTTTAACCGTTATGAGCAGTACGTTCTACCTCTAAACTATAAGCCTTTAAATTTTTATTTATTATATTTATGTATAATACAAGTTTTTTACAAATAATCGTTTGTATTTTTTTAATTTTTTTGTTGTTTGGAGATTTTCAAAAATTACGTACAAATTTTAAACATTTCCAAGATTATTTTATTAAATCTCAAGACAAATTTAATAAATAACAATTGTAATGTGTTTTTTGCAGGAAGAGTGGGACTTGAACCCGCAATTTTGGTTTTGGAGACCAACGCTTTACCTTTTAAACTATCTTCCCAATTGTTTTATCATTATATTTATTGTTTGAGGCTTATTTTTGAACAATACTTTTACAAATTCATACGACACTTTAGATTTTATAATTAAAATCGATTTATAAACTCTTAACTCAAACTGCTCTCTAGCTGCCTTGTTAACATGAGGTGATTTTAAAAGTGTTAATATTTTTTTTTTTATTGGTAAATTAACATTTGAATAACTTATATTTGTTTTTTCAAATACTTTTTTTAAAAGATGAATAAAAAAATATAAAGATTTTTTATCTATAGATTTTAGTTGAATTTTAAATTGCGTTTCAATTTTTTTGTTGACTAACATATGTTTTATCTTAAAGAGTTATATTTTCGTTTTTATTATACAGTATTTTCTTTTTTAAGTGTTTTAGGAGTTTTATGGTTATATAAAAAAAATTTGTTAACACTTCTTACTTTTTCTTTGTGGAATAATATGGTTGCGAAGACTAATTTGGTTTTTGAACATTTTATTTATACAAATCCTACCGAAGTTTTTTCAACTTATCTTCATTTAGTTTTATATTTTTCTTTGTTGTTAATAACTCCTTTTTTTGTTTGGCAAATTGTAGATTTTTCAAAATCAAGTTTATATCAAATAGAATATTCAAGTTTAATTAATAAATTATTAAATACTTTTTTTTTTGTTTTTTCAATAAATATAATTAGTTTTTTAATAATTTTCCCGTATATTTGGAAATTTTTTAATTTATTTAATCAAGAAAATGAATCGAGTCATTTGTTAACTTTTTCTTTAGAATTAAAAGTTCAAGAATATTTTAATTTTTTTTTTACTTTTATCTATTTAGTTAACTTTTTTGCAATTGTTTTATTAATACTTTTATTTGTTTTATCTCGTTTAAATTTAAAAAAGAAGTTATATTGGAAGAAACTTTTTACATTTTTCAATGTTGTGTTTGCAACACTATTAAGCCCCCCCGATGTTTTCTCTCAACTGTTTTTTTTAATAGTTTTAACTTTTTTTTTAGAAGTAATTGTTATTTTTTCAGTTTTATTTATTAAAATAGATAAATACAGTTAAAATTGTTTTTTTTTTAAATATCTAATACGGAAGCATATTAAACGAAATTAATATCGAAAATGTTAACATTAAATATGTTAATGATATTGGTAAAAAAACTTTCCATCCCAATCCCATTAATTGATCATATCGATATCTTGGTAAAGCTGCTCTCATCCACACATAAAGTACTACAAAAAAACAAATTTTGATTCCAAACCAAAAAGACCCTGGAAGAAAAGATAAAGCACTAATTGGAGCTAACCATCCTCCAAAAAATAAAATAGTATTTAATGCACTCATTAATAGCATGTTTGAATATTCTCCTAAAGAAAATAAAGCAAATCCCATTGCTGAATATTCTACATTATATCCGGATACTAATTCTGCTTCTGCTTCAGGCAAATCAAACGGATGTCTGTTTGTTTCTGCTAAGGCTGAAACAAAAAACATTAAAAATAATGGAAAAAAAGGAATTACAAACCACACATTTTTTTGTGATTCTATAATTGTTTGTAGCCCAAAAGATCCTGAACATAAGACAATTGTTACAATAATAAACCCAATTGAAACTTCATATGATACCATTTGTGCTGCAGAACGCAATGCTCCTAAAAAAGCATATTTAGAATTACTTGACCATCCAGACATAATAATTCCATAAACCCCTAAAGATGATACTGCAAATAAATAAAGTACACCGATGTTAATTTCAGCTAAAGTTGCGTATTTATCAAACGGAATAACAGCCCATCCCATTAAACTAATTACAAATGTTATAATTGGCGAAATAATAAAAATAAATTTGTTAGAGCTACTTGGTAAAACTGTTTCTTTAACAAGTAATTTAAATCCATCAGACAACGGTTGAGTTAATCCATAAACTCCAACTACGTTAGGTCCTCTTCGTCTTTGAATTGCTCCTAAAATTTTTCTTTCAGCTAAAGTAAAATAAGCTACTGAAATTAATAATGGAACGATTATAATTAATATTTTAATTAATCCTATAATAGCGAACATATCTTTTGTTAATAATTATATATGTATATTTATGTTTTTATCGGATAGAATGGGATTCGAACCCATGATATAGATTTTACTATATGTTGATTTAGCAAACCAATGCTTTAAGCCACTCAGCCATCTTTCCTTGTTGTTATTTTAATATTCTCCATTTTTTAGATCCTTTTTTTCGTTTTTTCTTAGGAGCACGGCATCCATTAAAACAGGTTAAGTTTTTGGTTTCAATAATTAAATTTACATTTTTCAAATGAACTCCTAGGTCTTTTAGTAATCTTTTACGAATTCGAATTGGACCTGTTATTTTTAACAAAAGCTGTTTTATTCTTATTTTTTTTTTTAAACTTTTTAAAAAAGATTGCAGTACGCTTTTAGTGCTATAACGTAGTTTTTTTTTTGAAGTTTTTATGTTATACTTACCAGCAGAACCAACAGCAATCGTAGTTTTTTGTTTTAAATTGTAAAAAGTACAAAATACGTTATTAGATGTAATTTTTATTGACAATTGATAAAAAGCTTTTTCTAATAGACTAATGTTTGTTAAAAATTGAAATTTTTTATTAAAAATGCAACGAGTTTTTTTAGAAAGTTTTTTAATTTTCAAAAAAAGTTTATTTTTTCGTCGCGCAATTTTATTTTTTTTTCTTTTTTTAAGAATAAATTGATTTTTTAACAGATTTTTAATATTTGATTTTTTTTGTTGTTTTACCATTTGTATGTGTACGTTGTCCTCGAGTAGGATATTTTAATTTGTGACGATTTCCTTTGTAAGTTTTAATTTTTATAAGAAATTTTATATTTTTTTTTACAGTGTCTAGTAACTTTTTTTCAAACTCTCCTTTTTTTATACTTTGTTTAATTGAAATAAGATGCTTTTTTTTATACTTTTTCTCTACAAATTTACTATTTAAACCGTATTTGTCATAAAGTTTCCAAACATTCTTTTCTCCTAAACCAGTAATTTCTACAAGTTCATCAAAATAACTTTTATTTTTTTTAAGCATAAAACTGTCTTTTTAGTGTTTTCTTTATAGATATAAACTCCTTCTCTTATTATTAACTCTTTTCGTCTAATGGTTAGGACATTGCCCTTTCACGGTGAAAAAGTGGGTTCAAATCCCACAAAGAGTGAACATTTTTTTTAATTTAATTATTTAACAAATTAATATTTGTACTTCTTATTAAAAACATATGGACGGCATCGTTTTTAAATCGTTTATTCCTGAAATTTTTCTTTCTATATCTATACTTTTGCAACTGGTGTTTAACGCAAAATTAATTAACAATATTAATTTTAATTTCCCTTTAATTAATAAAGAAGTGTTGGGACAATTTTTTTTCTTTTTATTTTGTTTGTTCTTTTTACTTTTAAATTTAAAGATTCAAGGTTTTTTCCCGAATTATTTATTTTTAAATGATGAAGGGGGAAGAGTTGTTAAACTTTTTTTGCTAGCATTTTGTTTGTTATCATTAGTTATTATATCAAATGGATTTGTTTTACAAAAATTAAATTTTTTTGAGTTTTTTAATGTTTTCTTATTATCGATTTTATCGTTGTTTTTATTGATAAACTCATATGATTTGATTTCTACTTATTTAATCATTGAAATGCAAGCATTATGTTTTTACATACTTGCTAGTTTTCGCCGAAACTCTTCATTTTCTACAGAAGCTGGTTTAAAATATTTTGTTTCTGGTTCTTTTATTTCAGGATTTTTTCTTTTTGGTTGTTCTTTAATTTATGGTGGATTAGGGACATTAAATTTAAATAATCTTGAATTATTACTGTCTTTTGAATTGAAAGATAATTTTTCATTTCTTCATTTTTTTGTATTAATTGGAATTTTGTTTGTAACAATAACTTTATTGTTCAAGATATCTGCGGCACCTTTTCATTTTTGGTCGCCAGATGTTTATGAAGGATCTCCGTTAAGTACAACAATTATTTTTTCAATCATACCAAAATTATCTTTATTTACCTTTTTTGTAAAATGGTTATCTTCTATTTCAATTCTTTTTTTAGATATTAAATTTGTTTTGATAGCAATAGGAATTTGTTCTGTGTTTTTAGGTACTTTTTTCGCAATACGTCAAAAACGACTAAAACGTTTAATCATTTACAGCTCAATAGCTCAAGTTGGGTTTTTGGTTGCTATTTTAGGAGTTCAATCAATTGATGCTTATGCTGCTTTATATTTTTTTTTGATAATTTATATGATTTCTTCGGTTTTGATTTGGTCTAATGTTACTTTATTTTATGACAGTCAAAATCTTTTTAATATTTTTTATAAAAAAGCAGCTTCTCCATTGTTTTTGTCGGGATTGTCAAATTTGTTTAAGACAAATAAACTATGGTCTTTCTCATTTGTACTTATTTTTTTTTCAATCGCAGGAGTTCCTCCATTAAGCGGATTTTTATCTAAAATTTTCGTTCTTTTTGGTTTAATACAATCAAATGAATTAATAGGTGCTATTTTTTTGATTCTTATTAGTGCAATTTCTGTTTACTATTACTTAAGAATTGTAAAAATAATTTATTTTGAAACTAAAGATGTGCGATCACAAAATAGTCAATTTCAAACTGTTTTCAAAATTTCTAATTTTGATACTATTTGTTTAATTATTGCTTTTTGTTTATTTTGTCTTGTTTTCTTTTTTTTCTATCCAACAAATTTAATTCTATGTTGTCAATATATAGCTTTAAATTTGTTTAGTTTTTAATCAATATTATTATTAAATTATTTATTGTATATACATTTTATGCAGTTTAAAACATTTAAAGATTTATTAAATATCATTCCGGTAATTGTATATCAAAGATTTAAGGATGAAAACAGCATCGTAGTTCAACACAACAATTTATTGTATACTTTAAATTGTTTAAAAAAACACATAGGATATCAATTTAAACTGTTAACTTGCATTTCAGGTGTGGATTTTTTAGGCAAAGAATATCGATTTAGTGTCGTCTATGATTTGTTAAGTTTAGAATTTAATTCACGTTTACGAGTTAAAGTTTTTACTAACGAAGTAACTTCATTACCATCATCTACAGACATATATATTAATGCAAATTGGTGGGAAAGAGAGGTTTGGGATTTATATGGTGTTTATTTTGAAAATCATCCTGATTTGCGACGAATTTTGACTGATTATGGATTTGAAGGACATCCGATGCGAAAAGATTTTCCTTTATACGGTTACATTGAGTTAAGATACGATGAAACTAAAAAAAGAATTGTTACAGTTCCTGTAGAACTAGCTCAAGATTTTAGATCATTTTCTTTCCAAACACCATGGGAAGAGCATAATATTTTTCCAAATTAGAAATATCTGTTTTTAATTTAGGTTGGTAGTAAATAGAATTAAAATTAACAAAAGATTTCTTGTTCTTGAAACTTTTGTAAATAATTTTTGAAAAATTTTATAAATTAAATTTTATAATTTTATGTTAAAAAAAAAAGAACTAAATAGAGAACTAAAAAGTTTTACTATTAATTTTGGACCTCAACATCCTGCGGCACATGGTGTTTTACGATTAATTTTGGAATTAGAAGGAGAAATAGTGAAAAGAGCTGATCCACATATTGGGTTATTACATCGTGCAACTGAAAAATTAATTGAACACAAAACTTATATTCAAGCTTTACCTTATTTTGATCGTTTAGATTATGTGTCTATGATGGCACAAGAACATACTTATTCTTTAGCTGTTGAAAAAATTGCGGGAGTAAAAATTCCACGTCGAGCACAAGTTATTCGTGTAATATTTGCTGAAATAACTCGTATTTTAAATCATTTATTAGCAGTAGGATGTCATTCAATGGATGTAGGAGCGATGACTCCATTTTTATGGGCTTTTGAAGAACGTGAAAAATTAATGGAATTTTATGAAAGAGTTTCAGGAGCACGTATGCATGCGGCTTATATTAGACCCGGAGGTGTAAGTTTAGATTTACCTTTAGGATTTTTGGATGATTTATATCTATTTATTGAACAATTTAACATTCGCTTAGATGAAATTGAAGAAATGTTAACAGGGAATCGTATTTGGAAAGAACGACTTGTTGATATTGGAATTGTATCTGCCAAAAAAGCAGTAGATTGGGGGTTTAGTGGTGTTATGTTGCGAGGTTCTGGGCTTCCTTGGGATTTAAGAAAAACTCAACCTTATGAAATTTATTCAGAATTAAATTTTTCAATCCCAGTTGGAAGTATTGGAGATTGTTACGATCGTTATTTGATTCGAGTTGAAGAAATGCGTCAATCTTTAAATCTTATTCAACAAGCAATAGATAAATTAGAAACTGGACCTATAAAAAGTACAAACTATAAAATTACTCCACCATCTCGATCTGAAATGAAAACTTCTATGGAAGCTGTTATTCATCATTTTAAAATGTATACAGAAGGAATTACTTTAAATTACGGTGAAACATATAGTGCTACTGAAGCACCAAAAGGTGAATTTGGGGTATATTTAATTTCAAATAATTCTGAAAAACCGTATCGTTGTAAAATTAAAGCGCCTGGGTTTGGTCATTTACAAGCTTTAAATGAAATGTCGAAAGGTCATATGATTGCAGATGTTGTTACAATTATAGGAACTCAAGATATTGTTTTTGGTGAAGTTGATCGTTAATTTGACTTTTAATATCGTATAATCTACATGAATATTTATTTAACTGCATTTTTATGTTATTGAACTCAATTTTTTCTCTTTTATTTTTTACTTTAATTTCATTGTTTTTTGTTCCATCTTCAAATCGAAAACTATTACAAAATCTAAGTTTATTTTCGTCGGGAACTGTTCTTGTATTGTCATGTTTATTATTAGATCAATTTGACACCAACAGTTATTATTTTCAATACGTTCAAAATTATCGAATTGGTTCTGAACTTTTAAATTTGAATTTTTATGTTGGTTTAGATGGTATTTCTTTGTTCTTTTTTATTTTAAGTAATTTTTTAATATTTTTATGTGTTTTATTCGTTTGGGAAGAAGCATTGTTAAAAGAATACTTAATTGCGTTAATTGCAATCGATTTATTATTGTTGTTTGTTTTTTCAGTATTAGATGTACTGCTTTTTTACATTTTTTTTGAAGCAATTTTGATACCAATGTATTTAATGATTGGGGTTTGGGGTTCACGAGAAAGAAAAATACGAGCAGTTTATTTGTTTTTTTTTTATACATTATTTGGATCATTATTGATGTTGGTTGGTTTAATGTATATTTATTCAATTACTGGAACATTAAATTTAGAATATTTATTAAGTTGGAATTTTACTTTTGAAGAACAGTATTGGTTGTGGTTAGCTTTTTTTCTATCGTTTGCATCAAAAATTCCTATGTTTCCTTTGCATGTTTGGCTTCCAGAAGCACATGTAGAAGCACCGACTGTTGGATCTGTTTTACTTGCTGGAATTTTATTAAAATTGGGCGTTTATGGTTTTTTACGTTTTAGTTTAACCTTTTTCCCAGATGCTTCATTATTTTTTTCACCTTTTGTTTACTTATTGTCTGTTTTAGGTATTGTTTACGCATCTTTAACTGCAATTCGTCAAACCGATTTAAAAAGAATTGTAGCATATTCTTCAGTTGCTCATATGAATCTTGTTACATTAGGGATTTTTAGTTTCAATTCAATTGGATTAGAAGGATCCATTTTGCAAAGTATAAGTCATGGGTTTGTTGCAGGTGCGATGTTTTTTTTAATTGGAATATTATATAGTCGTTATCACTCACGATTATTATATTACTATGGGGGACTTGTTCATATGATGCCATTATATTCTGTGTTTTTTTTGATTTTTACTATGGCAAATATTGCATTACCTGGAACTAGCAGTTTTGTAGGAGAATTTTTATTATTATGTGGTGTTTATAAAACAAATATTGTTTGTTGTATTGTTGCTGCGACAGGTGTTATTCTGTGTGGAGCATACTCCTTATGGCTGTATAATCGAGTCATTTTTGGTAACATTAAGATAACTTATACTTTAAAATTTAAAGATTTAAATTTTAGAGAATTTTCTATTTTATTTGCTTTAGTTATTTGGGTTATTTTTATGGGTATTTATCCAACCTTTTTTTCAAACTATATTCATCTTTCAGTAGCAAACTTATCATTTGTTACCTTTTTTTAAAATTTTTTAGCAATAAATATGGAAATTACATCTCATAATTTAAAAACAAATTTCAAACAAAATAATTATCTTTACAACTGTGATAGTATAAATAAGTATGCAATAAAAAGCATCTATCAAAAACCAGAAATTCAAAAAATTGTTATTAATTTTCCCGTTGATCAATTAAAAAAAGCCGGAATAGGTGAAAACGAGCGGACTGCTTTTTTAAAATCTTTTTTTGTTCTTTATCTTTTGTTTTTTTTTAAACCTTTTTGTAAATATAGTGTTATAGAAAACAAACGATTAAAACTTGAAACAATAAATGAAAAAATTGATTTAAAAATTACACTTACAGACAAAGAAGAAATAACTTTTTTTTTGCGTACTTTATTTGTTGAAAACTGGGAACGTGCATTAGAAGAAAATTTTAATCTTTTTAATTCTAAAGAAATTTTTTTAGATTTAAAAAAAGACAAAATAAATTTCTCGAAAAAAACTTCTGTAAGCTGTTATTCTTTTTTTGAAGTCGATCAATTTTTAAAAAAAATGTTTAATCGAATTAATACAAAAGAAATATTTTTTGATATTAATTTTCATTTTTCTAACATTAAAACACAACACTCAAAAACCTGTATTAAAACTATTCCATTTTTTTGGATAAATGGCTGAGTGGTTTAAAGCGTTAGTCTTGAAAACTGATGTATACATATCTATACCGTGGGTTCGAATCCCACTTTATCCTTCTTTTAAAAAACTTTTAAAAAAATTAAATGTTAATTCTAATCGTATTATTGCCTTTACTAGGATTCTTTAGTGGTAGCATGTTTGGACGTTTTCTTGGTTGGGGAACTTGTTATATCACTACAGCAAGTGTTTTTTTATCTCTTTTATTTTCATTAACTTTGCTGTATGATGTTGTTCATAATGGTGTTGTGTACAAAGTAACACTTGGATCATGGATTGTTAGTGACAATTTAAATGTAGATTGGTCGTTTTGTTTTGATAGTTTAACTTCTATAATGTTAATAGTTGTTACTTTTATTTCAACATTAGTTCATTTATATTCAACAGAATATATGGAGCATGATCCACATCTACCTAGATTTATGTCTTACTTGTCGTTGTTTACTTTTTTCATGTTAATTCTTATAACTGCAAATAATTTTTTACAAATGTTTGTTGGATGGGAAGGAGTTGGATTATCTTCATATTTACTTATTAATTTTTGGTTTACTCGTATTCAAGCAAATAAAGCTGCAATAAAAGCAATGTTAGTCAATAGAGTAGGAGATTTTGCTTTATTATTAGCTATTTTTAGTATCTATTTTGTTTTTAATACCTTGGATTATGATGCAGTTTTTGGATTAGTACCTTTAGTATTAGAACATAAAGTCATGATTGGAGGTATAGTATTGCCTATAATTGATATTATTTGTATTTTATTGTTTGTTGGTGCAATGGGGAAATCAGCACAAATTGGATTACATACATGGCTTCCAGATGCTATGGAAGGGCCAACACCAGTTTCAGCTTTAATTCATGCAGCAACCATGGTAACTGCAGGAGTTTTTTTATTAGCAAGATGTTCGTTTTTATTTGAATTCTCTCCAATTGCGTTAAATTTGATTATTTTTATTGGATCTGCAACAGCTTTTTTTGCATCTACTACAGGTCTTTTTCAAAACGATATGAAAAAAGTAATTGCATATTCCACTTGTAGTCAATTAGGTTATATGATGTTTGCTTGTGGATTATCAAGTTACGAAGTAGGAATTTTTCATTTATCGAATCATGCTTTTTTTAAAGCACTATTGTTTTTAGGTGCTGGTTCTGTTATACATGCAGTTGCTGATGAACAAGATATGCGAAAAATGGGTGGATTACAAAAACTATTGCCATTTTCATATAGTATTATGTTAATTGGATCATTAGCTTTAATGGGATTTCCATTTTTAACAGGATTTTATTCTAAAGATACAATACTAGAAGTCGCTTATGCAAAATACACAACTTGGGGTCATTTTTCATATTATTTGGGAACTTTTGCTGCGTTTTTTACAGCATTTTACTCAGTACGACTTTTATTTTTAGTTTTTTTATCTGAACCAAATGGTAATAGAAATGTAATTCTAAATGCGCATGAAGGTTCATGGCGAATGGGGTTTCCACTATTTATTTTATCGCTGTTAAGTATCTCAATAGGATTTTTAACTCGCGATTTGTTTATTGGTTTTGGAACAAATTTTTGGAATTCTGCGATTTTTGTTTTACCAGAAAATTACGCATTATCAGATATTGAATTTATTAATCTATTTAATAAATTATTACCTCTAATAATTAGTATATCAGGAGCTAGTTTTGCTTATTTTTTATATAGTTTTGGATTAAATAATTTTTACAATGTAAAAAAATCAAAAAATTTTAAAGTTTTTTATAATTTTTTAAATAAAAAATGGTACTTCGATAGAATGTACAACCAACTTATTGGTCAAAATGCTTTAAGTTTAGGATACAATTTTACGTATAAAGATATTGACCGAGGAATAATTGAAATTTTTGGACCTTCTGGTATCATTAATAGCATTCGTTCAACTTTTAATACAGTAAAAAATGTACAAACAGGATACATATATCATTATTTATTTTTGTTTTTCATTTCAACTGTTTTAATTGTCTTTGTATCCGTTTTTTTACCAAATATTATAATATCTTTAAATTTTATTTTTTTTCTTTTACTAATCATTTTGATTATTGAATAAATTTTTAACATCAGGTGAACATAGCTTAATTGGTAGAGTATCAAATTGTGGCTTTGATGGTTATGGGTTCAAATCCCATTGTTCACCCTTATAATATATTTCAATTAAAAATAACTTACTATTTTATGAAAGATTGCGGATTTTTTTTAAAAAACAATTTTATGACTTTTTGTGATGCTGCTGAAGCATGGCAACTTGGAATTCAAGACCCTGCAACTCCAAGTGCTGAGGGAATGATTTTTTTTCACAACTATTTGATGTTTTTTTTAATTTTTATTGGTTTGTTTGTTATGTGGTTGCTTTACGTAGTAATTAAAGAATTTGGAACAGAAGTTCATCCAATTTCACAAAAATTTACTCATTCTAGTTTATTAGAGATTGTATGGACAATTTTTCCAGCAGTAATACTTTTATTTATTGCAGTTCCATCTTTTGCATTACTATACTCTCTTGATGAATTAATTGATCCGGCTTTAACTTTAAAAGTAGTAGGTCATCAATGGTATTGGAGCTACGAATATTCTGATTATTTAGGAACAAATCCAGATGATGAGAAAAAAGGAATTAATTTTGATTCATATATGATTGCTACTGATGATTTAGAATACGGAGCTTTTCGATTATTAGAAGTCGACAACAGAGTTGTTTTACCAACTAATACACATATCAGATTACTTGTTACAGCTGCAGATGTACTTCACAGTTGGGCAGTTCCGTCTTTTGGAATAAAAATTGATGCTTGTCCAGGACGTTTGAGTCAAGGTTCATTATTTATAAAAAGACCTGGTGTTTATTACGGTCAATGTAGCGAAATTTGTGGTGTAAATCATGGATTCATGCCAATTGTTGTAAATGCAATTTCAGTAAATTCTTTTATTGGTTGGGTTACTGTTGCTGCAGAAGGTTCATTAGATACTCTTTTCGATGTTCCTGAATTAGCGTAAAAAACAACCTTAATCTCATTCAAAGTTTTTCATTCATATACTTTCAAAAGTAGTTACTTTAAAAAAATCAATTAATTTTTATGTCGTTACATCGTTGGAATAAAGATGCTACTCTTTCTTTTATAGATTCTCATATCATAAATTATCCAACTCCTATTAATTTAAACTATATGTGGAGTTTTGGATCAGCGGCTGGAATTTGTTTAGTCATTCAAATTGTAACTGGTATCTTTTTGGCTATGCATTATACTCCACATGTAGATTATGCATTTAATAGTGTAGAACATATCATGCGAGACGTTAATAATGGATGGTTAATCAGATATTTACATGCAAATGGCGCTTCTATGTTTTTTATTGTTGTTTATTCTCATATTTTTAGAGGATTATACTATGGTTCTTATATGTATCCACGAGGAACACTTTGGGCAAGTGGAGTTGTCATTTTTTTATTAATGATGGCAACTGGTTTTATGGGGTATGTTCTTCCTTGGGGACAAATGAGTTTTTGGGGTGCTACTGTAATTACCAATTTGTTTTCAGCAATTCCAGTAGTAGGTCCTTCAATCGTAGAGTGGTTGTGGGGAGGATTTTCAGTTGATAATGCAACTTTAAATAGATTTTTTAGTTTACATTATTTAATGCCTTTCATTATTGCAGGAGTAACTTTAGTACACTTAAGTTTATTGCATAAAGAAGGATCAAACAATCCATTAGGAATTAATACTAATCTAGAAACAATTCCTTTTTACCCTTATTTTTATGTAAAAGATCTTTTATTTTTTTTCATATTTTTATCAGTTTTTTCATTTTTTTTGTTTTTTTATCCGAATGCTTTAGGTCATCCAGACAATTATATTCCTGCAAATCCATTAGTAACACCACCACATATTGTGCCTGAGTGGTATTTTTTACCATTTTATGCGATTTTAAGATCTATTCCAGATAAATTAGGTGGAGTTGCTGCAATGGTAGGGGCAATTGTGATCTTACTTTTTTTACCAATTATTAATACTTCAAAAATTAGAAGCAGTAAATTTAGACCTATTTTTAGATTTTTATATTGGTTCTGGGTTGCGGATTTTCTTATGTTGGGGTGGATTGGACAAAAACCAGTTGAAAGTCCTTATATTGAAATTGGTGTTTGTGCAACAATTTTTTATTTTGTATTTTTTTTAATAATGATTCCAGCAGTAGGATTAATTGAAGAATTTTTGTTAAAAGATAAATTAAACACAAACATTGAAGATTCAAACTCAAATGTAAAATATGAAGTTAAACTTTAATCTTTGCAAGTTCAACTTTTATTTTAAAAAATTAAATTAATTTTAAAATTTTCGACTCAAATTCGTTTTTAACGATAACGAAAAATATTAATTTAAAAACTATTTTTAAAAAAACAAACTTTTTTATATTTTATTTTTATTATGGAAATTACTTGGAATATTAAAATTAATGGATTTAATTATGCAATAAAAGAAGATACTTCTATTTTAGACGCTTGTAAACATGTTGGAATTACTTTACCACGGTTTTGTTATCATGAAAGTTTATCTATAGCAGGTAATTGTAGAATGTGCTTAGTTATTGCAGAAAGAGCAGAACCATTAAAATTAACTGAAAATGATCTTCCTCCAAAACCAACAACTGCTTGTGCATTGCCGGTTGACGAAGAATTAGAAGATTTTGAAATTTTTACAGAAACTCCTTATGTTAGAAGAGCAAGAGAGGGTATTTTAGAAACTTTGTTATTAAATCACCCATTAGACTGTCCTATTTGTGATCAAGGAGGTGAGTGTGATCTTCAAGATCAAACCAAACAACTAGGAGGAGATCGAAGTCGATTTTGGTGGAATAAAAGAGGAGTGGAAGATAAATACTTTGGGCCTCTTATAAAAACTATAATGACACGTTGTATTCATTGCACTCGTTGTGTTCGTTATGCAGCTGAAGTTGCGGGAGTAGAAACATTAGGAACATTTAATAGAGGAACTGGAACTGAAATTGGAAGTTACGCGAATCATGTATTTAACTCTGAAATTTCAGGAAATGTGATTGATTTATGTCCTGTAGGAGCTTTAACATCAAAACATTATTCTTTTAAAGCAAGACCTTGGGAATTAAGATCTAATGAAAGTTTAGACTTAACCGATAACTGTGGAAGCAGTGTGTATGTTAACTATAAAGAAACTGAAATTGCTAGAATTATCCCTAAACCAAATTCTAACATAAATGATTCAATAATTTCTGATAAAGCTCGATTTTCATATGATGCTTTAAATAATCAAAGATTACAAAAAATATTTGAATTTTCTTCGAATAAACAAATTAAAGTAAAACAGAAAGACTGGTCGAGTCTTTTAGACAGCCTTGAGGCTTTAATTCAAAATCCTTTAGAAAAAATTACTATTATTGTAGACGAAAATCTAGATTTGGAATCTTTAACTTTATTAAAAAAATTGGAAAATATTTTTTCAGAAAAAGTAAAAATTAGAACCGTAAATTCAAGTCAATCATACGAAAATTCAAGTGTTTCAGAATTAAACGATCGGTTAGTAGATATAAATAAAAAAGAATCAAAAACTTGTTTTATTCTTTCTTCTAATATAAAAATTGAAAATGCGATTATAAACGCAAAATTAAGAAAAAAGTATTTAGATCAACCAACAGAATTTTATTGTTTTGGTCAATCTTTTAAATCTACTTTTCCAGTAGAATTTGTTAATTTGAACATTGAAACTTTTTTCAGAACATTTGAAGGGAAAAACTTAAACTTATCAAGTTTGATAATTAAAACAACTTTCCCACTTTTTATTATTAGTGAAAATTTATGGAAACGTTTTAACGGAAAAAATGAGTTAATCAAAACCATTAAAAAAGTTGCACCCACTTCACTTGTTTACAATGTAAACAAATATTCTAACTTAGAGAGTAACCTTTTTTTAGGAATTAAGCCGTTAAATAAAAATGATATTAACGAGTCTACAACTTTATTTGGAGTACAATTAGAAGATACTACTAGTTTTAGAAAAAAAGTTTTAAATTCAAATAAAACTTTAATTTTTATAAACTCGCATGGATCAAATCTAATAAACAAAGCGAATATTGCGATTCCGTGTTTAACTGCATTTGAAGAAGAAGGAGTTTATATCAACATTGAAAATAGAGCTCAAAAAGCTTTAAAAGTGTTTTCAAAAGTAAATGACGCTCGTTCTTTAAAAAATATTTTTTTAACTTTAAATAAAATATTTAAATCAGAAATTAGCGAGTCTAAAACTTTAAATCACATAAATGAAATGATAGAAAATGCTTCTTTATTCAATTCGAATAAAAAGAAATTCTCTACTAAGTATATTTGTAATTCGAATATTAAACCTTCAATTTTTGAATTTTCTGTATATCCTATAAAATCTTCTATAGAAGACTTTTATCGTTCAAACAATTTTACAAAAAATTCAACAATAATGAATAAATGTTCACAAGAAATGCGAAATTTAAGTGATAATTTTTAAAAAATGAAATAAATATGAAGAGCCCAAGCATTAAATAAACTTGCAG
>JACCDO011311488.1_pt1 | contig 32224 bp, 35 predicted proteins | sample 7446101 | NCBI WGS metagenome assembly JACCDO01 (sample SAMN15323440, study PRJNA562643) | freshwater metagenome | isolation source: river surface water | place: USA:Blue River Watershed | collected 2017-08-16 | reverse complement strand
TTGTGTGTTTTTAAAGGCAAGGGTTAGGCTGTTGGGGTGTTGAACAGATCATTTTTTATTAAGCATAGCTAGGTTGGGTTGGCTTTCTCAAGGGGTGGTATTTTAAAATTTTAGATTTTCTAGGTTAGGTAGTTCAAACACAACTCTTATTGTATAGGTGTTTGTTTGAGTAAGCAATTCTTGTTAGATAGCTGGTGTTTGTGCTTATAGTGAAATTAAATTTGATTGGGGGGGTGTTCTATATATAAGTAAGTATCTAGTTTAGATATTGAGTATTCAAAGGGTGTATAGGTTTTATAGTATTGAAAAATCAGTTAGCTGTTTAATGAAACTCCCATATCTATTTTGTTAAAATCCCATATAGTCATACAATACTTTGTATGGGTGGTTTTAAAAAGCTATGTGCTTTCAATAAAATTTGATACCTAACCAACCTACACACCTAATAATAGACACAAACAAAAACTTTAAGAATTTGACTCAAGCACACCCACCCTCAACCTATAAGGATTTAAAAAACCATTCAACACCCAACACATAAACAGATTTGTTTCAAGGTGTGGTTATAAGAGTGTTTAGGCACAAAGGGAAGATTAAGAATTTGACCTATACACAAAATACGAAAATTTAGCCAATCCTATTTTTTATAAAACACCCAACACAAAGTTAAGAATTTATACCTACAACCCAAAACAAAAAACACACACATCAATATACAGACACCCAAACACATAACCTTGAAACTTTAAGAATTTACTCAACTCAATCAAAGAAGCACTTTGGGAATTTAGACACACTCCCCAAAACAAACAAATCAAAAGTTTAAGAATTTGACTCACACACAAAAACTACTACACCACCCTTACACACCAAATAAAGATTAAGAATTTGACCTAGCACCGACATAAAGAATTTGCCCTCCCATACACCAAAGACACTTTAAGAATTTAATCAAATAGGAACAGTGATTAAACCAACTACTACATCAACCATAAGATTTTAAGAATTTACAGCCCCAAAAACCAAACAAAAAACATTAAGAATTTCACATACACAAATTGAACAACCTATAAGGGATTACACAACAAGAGTATCCAACATTGAACTTTAAGAATTTATACCTACCCAACGGACTTTAAAACACACCAACATATAAACCCCACACACAACAAGACATTAAGAATTTCACTCTTGTCTTTAACTATATGCAAATCCCAATAATTAAAGACAAGGATTAAGAATTTGACCTATACCTATAAACACCATAATAGATATTGAACTTAATTTAAGAATTTACAAGAAGTTCAAACCCATACCACAAATTAAGAATTTTAAAGCACACCGATTGAATTAACAACCTTTAAAAATCCGACCCAAACTTTAAGAATTTATCTCTATAAACATAACCCAAAACAGATTAAGAATTTTCTCACCCCCAAGCATAACCCAAAAAGTTTTTCCCAAAAACAAAATCAAACCCCCAACTCAAAAACACCTACACACCAAAAGAAGATTAAGAATTTGACTTACTAGGAACACCCAAACAGACAACATAAGATTTTAAGAATTTGGGTAGCTCTAACCACCCACCAAAAAACAGAAAACAAAGCTCTTGGACTTTAAGAATTTTCTCACAACCAACCTATATAGACGGAACACACCTAGATAAACTACTCACTCAAAAGTTTAAGAATTTATACATAACCACACACACAACAAGAATTTACAGACCACTCAATAATTACAACATAGAGTTTAAGAATTACCTATAAAGACATTTAATTTCCCAAAGCATAAGCAACATTAGAATTTAAAAATTTACACATACCGACAAAGCACAAACACCTACTTAAACTTTAAGAATTTGACCCTAGATACAAAAGCACTACTCCATACTGAATATATAAACTCCCTTAAACACCCAAAGCAAATTTAAATTATTAAACATTAAGAATTTGACTTTACCTAAACAAGACATAGAGCTTACATAACTGACACTAGAGTTTAAGAATTTAAACATAAACACACAAGCTAGTACACATATAAGAGTTTAAGAATTTGACCCAACCCAAACTTAAAGTCAAAAGTTTAGACATTTAAGAGAACTGAAAAATAAAACACCCCTAAGAGATTAAGAATTTTACAAAACAATACCCCAAGACGAAAGAGATATAACCACATAAAGATTAAGAATTTATCTCGACAAAACAAACAAGAAAACCACACCCCAAAGCAAATTCAAAAAATTAAGAATTTGACCCAACCCCTCCCCCAAAACATAATTTAAGAACACACCCAAGCTATCTTTTAAAACATAAAGATTAAGAATTTACCTACCTATCATAAACCACCCAAAAGAAAAGTATCTACAATTTATCAAGCCAAAAAATATTCAACTAGATTAAGAATTTATACATAAACACATAGCATTGGGATTACATAAGAAACAGACATTGGAATTTAAGAATTTGACTTAAAAATTTTTCTTACACATAAAACAGACAACCTAAGATTTTAAGAATTTGGATAACCCCAATTATATGATTTAAAAATTTCATAACCTATCTCAAAAAAACAACTTTAAGAATTTGACCCACCCCAATCACTTATAAAAGACACAACATAGAGTTTAAGAATTTACAGGAACAAGCAAAAAACTACTAACACAAATTTAAGATTTACACAGACACACTTAACCCGATTCAAGCTAACCATTAAACATTAAGAATTTGACCTTGCTACTAAACAAGAGATATAGCTTACATAACTGACACTAGAGTTTAAGAATTTGACTCAACCCAAAAACACCTACCCTTATAAACACCTACTAATTCTGTCCTTAATAAATTAAATTGCTTTGGGGTTTATAGGTAAGATTGTGTTTATAGAACTTTAAGAATTTGACTCTATAAAGTATATGTCTATAAGAATATCTACTCTATAAAGTATATGTCTATAAGAATATCTACTCTATAAGGTATTGGCTATAAAGTAGATATTCTATGTTTATAGAACTTTAAGAATTTGACTCTATAAGATATATGTCTATAAGTTTATAAGTTTATATGTCTATATGCTTATATGCCTATATGCTTATATGCCTATAAACTTTAAGAATTTGACTCTATATGTTCTTTACCTATAAGATATATGTTTATATACTATATATATTGATAATTTTCTTAAACACCTAAAAAAAGATAATACAATCCCTTACTACTCTTATAGTAGTTTCTATCGTTCTAATAGATAACATAATATCTCTATTTATGCCTACCTATTTGTATCTTAAATCTCTAGTTTTTAAGATACATCTATACTCTTTTGAATATAGATTTATAGATGTTGATAATCGTTGATACTCTTAGTGTTATTGCTATTATTATTAGAAGTATAAGTAATAATAATATTAGAAGTAGTATTATCTATTAAAAGATAAATCTTTTTCTATCTAATACATATATATAAGAATATATATATCTATCATAGATACCTATCCAGATGTCTTATCAAAAATAGGTAAATAGAATTTATCTTGTATGTTTAAGTTTAGTAGTAGTAGTAGTAGTGAGTAGATGATACTTAACTTAAAGAAATTTATTTCAGTTCCTACCTTAGAGATAAAATGATTTATTGTCATTTATGAAGACTCTAAGTGTTAAGTAAAACTTTATGCCTTATAGGCACTAGTCCATATACTGATTTTATTGAAAAAAATAAAATCACATTCATGCACGAGATTAAAGTAAAACTTAGATAACACCTGCTATGTTAAAAGGCTTACACCTTAATGGTAAATTGATAATCTTTAATAGCTTCAAATTCTTAAAGATTACACTAAAGAAACTGATCTCATAGCCTTAACTATAAGGGTTTCTAAAATTCCCATTCTACTATCTTAGTAGATAGCTTTTACTTCGTGTCTATCTTATACATTATTCTCTTTATTTTAACAACAAAAAACATTAAGAATTTAAACACTCTAAAACACCCTTTATTTTAATGATTATGGTGTTTAGGCTAGGTAGATATGGTTTAGGTATTAAAGTGTTTAAAAACAGCTTATTTTGCTTTACTACATGAATTTACAACTTCATCAAAAAACTCTTTGGAGTGCCATTTTTTATCTATTAGAGTATTCATCATTTCTCGTCTAATAATATTGAAAAAATCAGAGTATGCTTTATCGTCATCTTTTTTTGATTTTTTGGCTGCTGTTTTATTCTTTTGTTGTTTTAGTTTCTTTATGTCTTTTCTTTTCATTTTTTTACTGACACTCATTTGTTGCTTTTCACTTTCTTCTTCATCTTCAACTTCTTCCTCCTCCTCATCATCGCCCTCATCATCTTGATACTTGATACCAAACTCATCTAGTAGTTTCTTTTCATTGTCATTTAAATCATGATCTAAAAGTGCTTTGATACCCCCTTTTGAAACCAAATCCATTACTACCTTTTCTCTTTCATCAGTTTCTTTTTTGTCTGTTTCTTTTTTTTCATCAGTTTCTTTTTTGTCTGTTTCTTTTTTGTCCGTTTCTTTTTTGTCCGTTTCTTTTTTGTCCGTTTCTTTATCGTTAAACATATCCTCAAAGAAATGCTTGATTTTTCCTAGTCCTGTTTCTTCGTTATTGTCTTTATCTTTATTTTGTTTCTCTAAAAATTCTTTACTAGGAGTGATTACAAGGGGGTCATCAAATTCTATTGTTTGTATTTCTTCAACAGGTCCGTTCTTTTTAAGAGTATCAAGAAAACCTTTTCTTTCATCAGTTTCTTTACTATCAGTTTCTTTACTGTGGGGTGTTATATGTGGAACTTGAACACCTTTTAAAGTATCAAGTTCCAACTTACTCAAACCTGTTGTTTTCATAATTGTTTGATCCACAGTGTCTTTAACTATACCTTTAACCATATAAGAACCTGCTACTTTGGCTGAGGTAGCTGTTGAGGCTGCTACACCTAATAACCCAGCACCCTTATATGCAACGACACCAAAAGCAATTAATGATGCTACTTTTGCTGATGCTTTCATCAATTTAGGAACAATCTCTCTAACCTTTTTTTCTCGCCAACGATATTTCTCTTTCATACTTAGTTTTTCAAAAGGGATTTCATTGCCATCATCATCAATAAATTTTTGACCGTCAGTTGGGTCCTTAGTAAATAATTTAAATGCTGTTTTTACTTCCTCAACAGCAAATTCTTTTTTTAAGAAACTAACAGATCTGTCTATTACTTCAGATGATATATTCTTAATTCCGTCTAAGCCCTTGTTTATCATCTCTTTTCTTTTTTTGGGGTCAGTAAAAAAATCTTTTACACTGCTTTTAACATTCATTATACTTTCGGCAAATGATTTTTCTTCCCCCTTAAAACCTTTAAGTAAGCTAACAACATTCTCACCAATAGATCGGTTTGATAATGATTTTTCAAATTTCTTTTTAAATTCTAATCTTATTTTCTTTTGGGAATCAGGAGGTAATGACTCAAATTTAACTTCATTTTTTGTTTTGGGGTTTAAAAAAGTTCTGTCCTTAACAAAGTTCTCAAAATCACTTAATGCTGCAGCTGCTGTTTTTAAATCCAATACATTTTGTATTGCTTGTTCTATGTATATCTCTGGATCATAAGCTACACTTGCTATTCTTAAATTTTGAACTACTTGTCCCAGATATAAATGTTTTAATTTTGCATACTCATACATAAAAGGCGATTTAATTTTTCTCATTTGTTCCTACTCTATCTCTGTATTATTAAATATTACAAACTTATAAAGGGAATATAAGCTATGACTGACAGAGAAAAATTTAAACAAATTACAACAGAACTAGGCGAACTACTAGCGATGAAAAATGAAGCCTATGGCAGTGCTTTTGAAAAGACAACTGAAATTCTTAAACTTCTTTATCCCAATGGCATAGCTGTTGAGCAGTATAAAGATGTTCATGTTATCGTCCGTATGTTAGACAAGTTAAGTAGAATAGCAAGGGACAATGACCCAATGGGCGAAGACCCCTTTAAAGACATAGCAGGTTATGCCATACTTGCACAAGTCATGAGATCAAAATCAAATTCTTAAATTCTTTATACCTACCTATAAGTATTAAACACATTTAAGGTAGTTGCATATGAATAATATTTTTAAGAATTTAGTCAAATTGGCTTATGTCAATCCTAAATATAGGAAAGAATTATTTGTTCTATTAGGTGTTAAACATAGAACTTATATAAAAACAGCTGATGATAGTGCAGCTGTTAAAATTAAAGATGATGCTCAAAAGGGTGTTTTCAGTGGTTATACTTTGGGTGTGTTAAGTGCTTACTTCACAAGTCAAGGTAGGAAATTTAGAAACCCCAATCCTGAGGGTGGCAAAGATGAAATTGCCATAAGCACTCTTGTGAAGTATTATAATGAAAGAGAAAAAAATCCAGAATATAAGAAATTTGAAACAAATACCATTAGAGAATTACAAATGGCATTTGATAATTTTTATAGACAATATGAATCCCAACAGAAACAAAAAAAAGAACTTGTAGATGAAGACGGACAAGATGAATTTGCAGGTATGACAGATGATGAAATAGCAGAATCATTAGAAGTAAAACAAAAAGAAAGTCCTGCTATGAAAAAGATGAGAGAGAAAAGAGAACAACAGAGAAAAGAAAAAATAGAGAAAGCAAAGAGTGGCGATATATTTACAAATGTAGTAAAAGCACTTGATGAGATTGACCCCTTTAGAACAATGAGTTCCGAAGATGAAGCAAAAGAAGTAGAAAAGTTATATTCCAAGTGGGAAGAAAAACTTTATGAAGTAAAAGACGGCAAGGTATTTTTAAAGACAGGTTTAGAAGATAATGATGAAACAAGAGAACTTGTAAGGAGTGTATTAAGAGATAATTTAACAGATGAGAAAATAGATGAGATTTTCAATGAAACAGGTAAACATAGAAAAGATAATGCAGTATCTAAATATTTGAATAAGAAAATGGATAGTGCCACCAAGCTACTTATTAAATCTCAAACAGAGTTTTATGAGAAAAACAGCAATCTTATAATTAAAGGGTTGTCTTTAGCAAATAAAGGATTAAAGGCTTTAGGTAAAGAAGTAGATTTTAACAGTCCTGAAGCAGTTCAAAATTTTCTTAATTATATAGATGAAAAATACAATAAAGAGATGAACCCTGAAATGAGAACAGCTATGAGAAAAAACTCAAAAGCTATTATTGCTATGTTAAAAGAATATAGTGATAAAACAGGGGCAAGTAGTTTAGCTCAAGACATCAAAGAAAAAGTAGTTTCTAAAGTACAAGATTCCGAAAATATTCAAAATGTATTATCTAAAACTAAAGAATACACTCATAATCTTTATGATAAAGTAATCAAAAAAGATATGCTTTCTCTTGAAGATAATGTAAAAAAATCCCTTGTTAAAAAAACAGCAACTAAAATATCGGATTCAATAGGAGATATGTCAGCTACTTTAACAGGTATGGATTCTAAAGTAATAGGAGCATCAATCCTAAATGGTGATTCGGATGGATTAAAAAAGGTATTGGTTGAGAAAGGCATAGAATTAAAGAAAGAAACTTTGGGTGCTTTAATTCAAGGAATAAGAGATGATATAGATACTTTTAAAACACAAGGAACTGCAGATGCTTTAGAAAAAATAAATGAGCAAATTCAAAACATCAAAATGGATAACATCAGTTTTGAAGATTCTTTATTAAGTAAAGCAGGTTCAATCGCTGATGTCGCTAGTATGGCAGATAATGTATATAACCATACAGCAAGTAAAGTTGTCAGAACTTTTGTAAATGTACTTGAAATTGATATTCAAGGTATTAAAGATGTATGGAAAGATAGTTTTACCGAGAGTGTAAAGAAAAACATAGCTAATAGCATATCTACAAAATTACAAGAACAAGGATTACTAGCTAAAGACAAATTCCTTACAGCTGATGAAGTTACAGGTGATTTAGGTATTGAAAAATGGATGGAGGGAGCTCAAAAGAAAATTGATGAAAAACTAGACACAACAACAACTAGTATCTTAACTAAATTAAATAGCTATAAAGATATTGCTGATAAAAAACTTGAAGCCTTAGAAACCCCTGAGATTTTTAACGAAAAAATCCAATCAGGCATTGAAAAATCCACTCAATCTTTATCTGAATCTATAAACTCTCTAAAAGATAATGTTAAGGGGGAGGCAAAAGAACAATTAACTAACTTGTCTAAAAATATTGTAGAAATTAACAAGAAAGTTCAAGATTCTTTATCAGAGGGATATACTGGTGCTTTTAAAGAAGTTCACAAACAAGTAGAAGAACTTAAAAATGAATACAATTCTATTCTAAGTGGTGTACAAGAAGATAATCAAGAATATCAAATGCAACTTAATGCTGTAAATAAGGCTTTTAGTTTCATTACAGATAAAGTGAAAGAAAATGCCTCTCTTTTTGGAACAGACAGTGAAACTATTGATAACATAGTAGATGTAGGAAATACCCTTAAATATGCTATGAGAGATAAAATTGCTGATAGCTTAAATGATAAAGTCAGTTTATTAGAAAACTCTGTGGATAAATTTGCAACAGAACAAATAGAAAGTAATGCCGAACTGCTTAGTTCTCTAGGAGCAGGATTAGGTTCTGCTTTAGGTTATCCCCTAGATATTGTTTCTAAAGTAGCTTTAAACAAATTTACAAATAATACTTTCTATAAAGAAATTGAAAAAGAGGGTGGAGCTGAAGCTGTTATGATACAAAAAATGCTCAATCATGCTATTTTACCCCAAGAAGTAGATGATGATTTCAGAACTAGAGCTAAAAATATAAATAGTGCTAATCATACTGCCGAATATAAAGTTAAACTACTCACGGAACTACAACAGGAATATGAAACTAAAGCTAAACCTGCTATCGCTAGAGCTTTATATCTACTAGGTAAAAGGGATGCTACTGGTGCTGATATTGAAGGCTTTTTTAAACAAAAACTAGAATACCTTAAACGAGGTAGTGAAGATGATTCTATTGATTTTTCTACTTTCTATGTAAGATTGTCTAGTGAAGATATTATTCCTAGTGATAAAGAAAAAGCCGAAATCCTTAAAAACTTTTTAAAAAATAAAAAGAACAAAGATGAAATTCCTATTGATGTTCTTATCCATATCGAACTCAATAAAAACAATTTTGTTAATGACCTTAAACAAGGTGTTAAAAAAATTACTTCTGGTGGGGACATTGAAGATATGATGAAAGTCATGACAGGTAAAAAAGGTGTGTCTATTGAAACCTATTCTAAATCTAAAGAAACACACCTAAATAATATTAAAAACAAAAAAAAGAAAAAACCTAAATCAAAATAATATATAATAAGAATAGACAATCTTGTCCTTAAATTGAAATGAGCTCCACTATGAATAATAAATGGAAAGCTACCGATAAAGAAGATCTTGAACTTCTTGACCATGCTATCGCTAATTGGCATCCTAAACTCGTTGATATTCGCCACGAAATCGCTATCGTCTTTAAAGACAAAGCAGGTAAAGTAGGTGGCAAACCCAATCTCGGTAAATGTATCAAAGCACCTGGTATCCTTGCTGTTCTTGGCGATAAAGAATATCAATTCATTCTCGAAATCGGTTATGATCTATGGTTAGCCCTAGAAGATACTGATAAACTCGCTCTCATTGACCACTTGCTCTGTCATGTCCAAAGTGAAGAAAATGAACAAAATGGCGAAATGACATATTCCATGAGAACTCCTGATGTGTCTTATTTCAGTGAAGAAATTGAACGACATGGGAATTGGAAAAAAGAAATTTATGATACTCTTGTTGAAAAAGAAGTAGCTGAAGAAAAAGAAAAGAAAGAAAAACAAGCTAAAAAAGGCAAACAAACTTCTCTACTTGATGATGAATAATAATTCTTACTTAGAGTGTCTTTTTTAATCTTACTTTCTTTGCCCCCATTTGAAATTCTCTATCCTCCCCCCATAACAAACCCAAAATCATTTTGTTTTGCCCATGTTTGTTTTGAAAATCAGATAGATATTCACTAATTATAGCCCCATCATCATAAACAATCTCTACCATAGCTTCCCTTAGTATCATTGACCCCAAACTATCACTTTTAATAATAACCCTACTATAATCTTTACTCATTATTTTTCTTAATGCTTTCATAGCATTCTCGTCATTTGCATTTTCTCTAAAAAATTTTGGCACAAATTCTGTTGAGATTACCCTTTTTATTTCTGGGTCTATTAACTGCACCCATTTCACAACACTCATTTTCTAGTCCTTTTCTATATAAAAAAAATCTTACATTTATATAGTCAATATAAACAAAAAACCAAGCCCACTACCTACACTATAATATAATATATACCATATCGTAAATCTTTAAAAGAGAGATTATCTATGGGCAGACCTGCTACTAGACACATCACTAAAAAACAAGCCTACTTTGAAACAGTCGGTATTAAGTTTGAAAATCCTATCCATATACCACATCAATCATTATGGTCTATTTACTCCTATGATGATTGTGGTTGGGTAAAAACTATTAAATCTTCCCATATAGATACAAGTGATGTTCCACAAAACCTAAAATCTCAAGAATACTCCGATATGCTTGAACCCTTTGCTAAAGAAATAGATAAGGCAAATAAAGAAGTTCAAAAAAAACTTGATACTCTCAATGAAGCTATTCGTAATCTCAATGAAGCTAGGAACAAAGCATGGCAATTTATCAAAGATAATTCTGATGACCAATGGTTTTGGGGCAAACCTTTTGCCACTCATAGTGATGATTATCATGAAAAGACTAAACCCCTTAATGAGAAAATCAAAGAACTTGAAACACAACTCGCTACTTTAACTGATGATCACCCACAATCTAAAATCCTTAAAAAAGAAATTAAAGATTTAGAAAACCTAAAGAAAACCCTTTAACAAGAAAAGATTATAAAATGAGAGCTATTTCTAAATCAAGAGCTACTCTTGAAGCAAAATATCGTGAGATCACTGGACACTCGTCTAACGAGGGCTATGTTGAAGATTATATCATCAACAATATGTATGAAAAATTTATTGGCTATGGTCGTAGTGTATGGCTAGGTGCATATTATTGGCTAGATAAAGATCATGGTTTAAGTCCTGAAGTTGAAGCTGAATATAAGGCACTCTATGGGAGATTTCAAGAATTAACAGCTATGCTTGAAGGCACTGTTAAAGAAATGAACAAACTTAGAGTTGAGGGTGTTGAGTTTTTTCAAAGACAAGGTATTGATAGAAAAGACATCCACAAAGATTTTATCGTCATTAATGACTTTGAAAAATATCAAGAACTTGAAACTCAAATCACAACTCTAAAACAACAACTTAGAGAAACACCAAAGAATAAATCTACTCTTGCACAAAGAGAAACCTTAACACAACAAATCACTGACTTAGAACAACAACTAAGACAAGTGAAATAGGAGTTATAAATCATGGGAAGAAAAAGAGGCATTACTCAAGAAAAAGCAACACTTGAAAGATTATATCGTGATCTCAGTGGTCATAAATGTAATGACGGCTGGGTTATGGACTGGAAGGCATGGCACGCTAGTTATAGATTTTGGAGTTTTAATCGCAGTGCTTGGCTAGGAGAATTTTATCCTATTGAAAAAGATGAACACATCAGTGATGAACTTCGTGCTGAGTATGAAGCTATTCAAAAACAAGCTACTGAACTTCAAAGAACTATCGATTATTCTATTTCTACATTAAACGATCTTCGTAGACAAGGGGCTGAGTTTTTTCAAAAGCATGGTATTGATAGAAAAGACATCCATAAACCTTTTGAAATTCGTCAAGACCCAGATTACGAACAAAAGTACCAAGCACTTGAAACTCAACTTAAAGAGTTAAGAAAACAAAAAAAAGCACTACCTAAAACTAAAGACACTCTTGCACAAAGAGCTGATTTAACTAAACAAATTGTTGAACTTGAAAATCAACAGAAAGCACTTAATTAAAATGGCTAAAAGACGCTTCATTACAAAGAAAGAAGAATTAGCTTATCCTGCCCTTGAAAAAATTTCAGGTGGGAAAAGATGTAATTTTTATACAAGAGATTTTTCTTGGTATAGGGCTTATTCCGAAACAAGTGGCTGGGGAGTAGTTCATTCATATAATGAAACTATTTCTAACTATGAGTTAGATCGTGATCCTTATACTAGCTTATTTCAAGCTATGCCAGAAATTAAAGAGAAATTTACCGAAATGGTAAAACTCGGTAATCAAATCCAAGATACTGCTCGTAAATATGACAGATTAAGAGAAGAGATCATTGAACAACTCAAAGATACTTTCTTTGATAAAAATGCTAATCCTGAACACGCTTATGTTGTTATGACAGATGAAGAAGAAGCTACTTGGAAAGATTTAAAAGCAAACCCCTCAAAGATTGAACCCCTTAAAGTTCGTTTAGGACAATTACTTGAGGAATTGGATACCATTCCTAAAGGTAAAAAAGACCCAAAACGAAAACCACTTGAAGATGAAATTGAAATTGTCACAACACAACTAAGACTTGTAAGAGCTATTTAATTACTTAACTTGTGTGTTATATATTGTATAATCCCTTATAGAAAGGATTATACTCAACATGAAAAATAAAATTATTGAACTCAAATCTAAACAGCAACTTGATGCTTGGAATAACTATTCATATATCACTGAGCCATCACTTGAAATTAAATACATTAAGAATTTAGAGGACACTCTATTCTTTCAAGGCAGTGGGGCTGCTCGTAGACGAATTGCCCCTTATCAAGTTCCTGATTTAAAAACCACTGACCCAGAAGTTAAACAAGTTGTAAATGACTATAATGCTAGTGTCATTGAACTTGAAAAAGCATTTAATGAATGGGATAAAAAAAGAATTGATATGTTAGCTAAACTAAGGGAACTATCTACTATCCTACCTAAACCTTATGATGATATATCTGTCATCTATATTCCCACTAAAGATTAAGAATTTTCATCTGGATCTATTTTAGGCATCCATTGTTCTACCTTATCATTTAAATGAACTTGTGTGTCTTTCTTTGTCTTTATTATATTCTCATTTTGAAATATACTTAACTTCTCTATTAAGGCTGTCTGTATTTCAAATAACTGATCTGATTTAAGTTGTAAGTGTATTTGAGCATCCCTTAACCTAGCTATCAATGAAGCTCGGTCTGCATTAGCTTGTTCTAGTTTAGATTTAAGTTCTTCAATTTCTTCAGGGCTTCGTCCACTAGCTATTGTCAGCATAGATGATATTGACCCTGTTAAGACACCTATTACACCTATGAGTATATCTCTATTCTCATCTACGATTTTAAAGAAAGACAGAAATAGGATTAAGCCTACTACTATAATCATAAAGAAAACACTAAACCACCACCCTTTTGTTTTATCGCTATTCATATCATTCATGGCTAAATTCTCCTTTATATACTACTCTTTGACTATAAACTATCTACTCTTATAATCGGTCTGTCTGTTTATATAGTAGAATAAAAACGATTTTTCATGAATTGAATAAAATCAATAACTTAGGTTGTATCGGCCCCGTAGTAATACTTCACTTGAAAAAACAGCACAGCAGTTAATATAGTTTAAGAATTTATATATTGTTTATAAAAGAAACAAGATTAAGCATTCAATAAGGATTAAGAATACTATGAGAAGAAAACAATCAGCTGAATACTATTTAGATCTAGGTATGGTAGATAGAAATGAGATTAGAGATTCAAAACTTCTAATCAAAAAACTTCAAGGGTTTAAACAAACAGTAGAACTACTTGAAAAAGAATATCACGAAATGCTGGAATATTATCACTTTTTAAAAAGACAGAATAGAGATATAGTAGATCGCTATTTTCCCGAATTGCCTTATGAAGATAGAGTGAATATAAAAACAAGATACTTAAAGAGATTAGGTGATCACATAAGGGAACTAGGAATTAAGAAAGACCCTGAAAGTCCTATTGATAGTGCTATCAATTTCTCTCGTATAAAACGAACTATTGACTATTATCTCAAGGTTGAACTCAATATGAATCCCCATGACGAAGAAAATTAAATACTATGAGAAGAAAAATATCCTATGAGGATTACTATATAAATAAAAGTGTAGTTAAAGAAAATGAGATTAGAGATTCAAAACTACTCATCAAAAAACTTCAAGGGTTTAAACAAACAGTAAAAAGAATACAGAGAAATGGTGTCTATTTACACTACAAAATCAAGAATTAGTTTCTCGCTATTTTCCAGAAGATTATTCTCTTGATACTGATTATTTAAAGTTCTTAGGAAAAACGATTAAATCTATTGAAGATACAGGTACTGAAAAAAGTCCTATGTTCCATATCGATGGGAAGTTAATCCATTTCACAGATATTAAAAGAAGATTGAACCAATATATAAAAAGAGAAACAGCTCGTCTTTCTAGTGGTTTTTAACTAAGATACCTAAACTTAACATGATCTCTTCTCTTAATACAGGGTCAAAAAATAAATAAAACAAAAGTAGGAACAGAACAGTAAAACTGATTATAAAAACCCAACCTACAAACTGAATTATATAATTGTAAAAAGCTACATCTTTCTCATTCATATTTAAAACATTTAAACCCCCCATTCTAGTCGCTTTTTCACTATCTTCTGGAATTCTTAAACTCTCTTTATCTAAACCCATAGCATAGATACCTAGATATTGTTTTAATCCCTTAAACCTATAAGCACCTATAAAGCTATACCTAGCACTCTTAGGTGTTTGGCTATTAGCACCTAAATTCTTAAATTCATCCATAGCATCCTTAGTCAATAACACTTGACCACGACCACATAAAGACATAGTTCTAGCACAGATGTTTTTACCTACTCCCTCAAGTTCCATTCTTTTAGCACCACCTTGAACATACTTGGCATCTTGATGAACGACAACAATACTGCACCAGTGAATACCTATACGACAAGGGAGTTTTGTTTTTTCAGGTACATTAAGTTGATAATATAAACCAAAATTAACAGCATCTTGAATTGTTTCAAAGTATAAAAGAAAACCGTCTGACCTATCTATTTCTTGACCATTAAATCTTAACACTAAATCTCTAACCATTCTATCATGTAATTGGAAAACCATAGCAGCTTTAACATCACCGAATTTTTGAACAAAGGCAGTGCTACCTATAATATCTAGTAAAACGATAGCTAGTGTTTTCTCTTCTATTCTCATTTTTATTTATCTAGCTTTCTTACAATATTAAGAATTTCATCTATTCTAGTATCAGTGTGGTTAGTAGTTTTTTTTCTAAACTCTATAAATGACTCTATGATATAAACTGATAGAAAGCTACTTATACTAGCGATGACCCATTGTATATCTTTTAAAGGGTAAGGATCAGCGATAATCCAGATAGCTATATCACCACCTAGCATAGATAAAAAACATGAAGTGGTTTTATTAATGTCTAGTCTTAATTTATTAAGAATTGTATCTGATATGATATAGCCTACTGAGCTACATATACATACGATTTCATATAGGCTAAGTTGTTGCATTTTTATATATCACTCCCTTATAATAGGGTAAGATATAAAAGATTTAGGTAGGGTCCGCATTGTATAATATAAAACACATAAGAAATTCTTAAAAGGAGTTTAAAAATGAATTTCAAAGATTATCAAGAACAAGCTAGTAAAACAGCTTTGTATAAAAAAGAAACAGCTTTAGAATATACTATTTTAGGTTTAGTCAATGAATCTGGGGAAGTAGCTGATGCCTATAAACAAATCCTTAAACAAGGACAAGACTCTCAATCAGCTTTAAACCTTGCTAAAGAGAGTGGGGATTGTTTATGGTATTTATCACAAGTTGTAAGAGAACTAGGCTTAGAAATTGATGTTGAATTGTCAAAATTGAAAGAAAAGTATGCGGACCGAGTAAATGATGAAACATCACTACAAATCGCTGTTCTAAGTCTTGTGTTTGAAACAGGTGAAGTTGCTGGGATTTATAAAAAAGTTCTAAGGGGTGATAAGAGTTTAGATGATAGCAATAAATCTAAAATTCTTAATCGTTGTCAAGATGCTCTATGGTCTTTATACTTGATTGTTAAGTGGGTAGGTTATGACTTAAACACTATTGCTGAAATGAATATAGCCAAATTAAATGATCGCTTAAACAGGGGTGTCATTAAAGGCGATGGAGATAATAGATAATGTTTGAAATAGACCTTGTGATCTATATCCTATATCTCATCTTAACAGTGCCACAGATAAAACCAGCATCCATAGAAGAATTGTCTTGGGAGGGGTGGGTGTTATCTATATTTTTCATACTCTTTATATTTAGTATGATAATATACCTATCTAAGCTATTCCCTTTAGTGATGTTCTTTTTCTTATTGTTTGCTTTGCTTAGTGAAATTCTTAATAAGAAAATAAAATGATACTCATACATATAACAATCTTATTGTTTATAATTCACTTTGTGTTTTCTTATGGGTGGGTGGTAGATAAGGTATATGCTGAAATAACAGAATTTGAATATGATATACAGATAGGTTTATATCTTGTATTTTTAGCATTGAGTTTTAGTTTGATTTGGTGTGTGTTATGGTTGTGTTTTGGCTATTCTATTTATATGTTTATATTGATAAATGTTATAATGGTGATAAACAGAGTCTAATTTGTTTATTATTTATATATCTTTTATAGAGTAGATATATCACAAATTTTTAAAATGGAGTAATCCTATGTCAATATTAGCTAAAAAGATTGCAAGTTCATATCTTGCTAAAACAGCTGCTAAGGAAGAGCTTTCTTGGAAAGACAAAGCTATTCATGCTTTATGCCAACAAATTGGTTGTACTACCGAACATCTTATGAAAGATAGTAAAGGTAGATGTTATAAAGACGGAAAATATCCTAGTTCCATTGTTGTTACCATGTCTGAAGGAACTGCTGAAAATGGCGAATCTCAATGGCTAATTTTTGAAACATTCTCAGATGCTGAATCTTCAGCACTTGAATATGTTCAAAATAAAATTGAAGAAGACCCATCCTTATTCGACATGAATTGGTTGAGTCAATATTTCAGTGTTGGCTCAAGTGATATTAAGAGAATTTCACAAGAAGATGCTATGGAAATTATTAAGGAACTCAGCCCAGAAGAAATGATTGCTGAATTATCAGCAACATATGCTGAAGAAGATACTGAAATCCAAGAATTTATTGAAGATTTTCAAGACACTCAAAATGAATTACAAGAAATAGCTATGGCATCAGAAGATGAAGTTGCCCTTAAAGAAATTGAACTTGCTTTCGCTCAATTAAAGAAAGAAGCAAGAGAATTGCTCGTAGGCAATATTGCAAGTAAAATTGCACAAGAACTTACAGAAAACCCAGCAGGTTATTGGGAAGGCTTAACAGGTAGTTTGACTGAATTACCTAGTTGGCTTGTTATTGATAGTAAAGGTGCAGCCCAAAATGCTATCTTGTCTGATGGTGTTGCTGAGTTCCTTGATTCTCATGATGGGGAAGAAATTTATTTAAGAGGAACAACATCTGTTGCTTTCGGTCAAGCAACAGAAATTTAATTCATTTATATTTAGCTCCCTTTTATATAAATTCCTAACTGGGAGAATTACTATGTGGTGGGTTTATGCCATTCAATCTATAAAAAAAAGAAATTGTCCTAGAACAGGTAAACCTTTACCTGGCATTATCTATGTAGGTTGCACTAAAGACCTATATCGTAGATTAAGACAACATAATGGTGAGATAGTAGGTGGTGCTCGTTTTACTACTGAATACAGACCCTGGATGCCAAGAGCAGCCTATGGACCTTATAATGATAGGTCAACAGCTCAACAAGCTGAGGAGTTCTTAAAGAAAAGAAAAGGCGAAGAACGAGTTTATTGGTGTAAAGAAGACTCACCTTTATGTAAGGGTGATGGCATAAAACACGAATGGGTCAAACTCGGTGGCAAAGAAAAATAATAATCTTTAAATGATCTCCACTTTAATGAATAAACTTATACAAAGGAGTAAAGCTATGACTAATCCTAGCACTAGCGATACAAGCACAGAGAGTTTTATTAGTAATAAAATCCTTAATCCATATAAGGGTGCTTTCTATCGTTATTACGGAGCTAAGTTCCGAAGAGTCAAAAAATCTTATGGGTTATTAAGATTTTACCAAATCCTTATCGCTATCGATGATTACTTGTTAGACAGAGTTGAAAGAGCTTTAAGAGGCGAAAAGGTTATTTTTAATCTCGCCCCTGACTATATGGCTTCTATCAAGTGGCTCATCTATGCCTTTGAAAATAATGAATGGAAACTTGATGCTAATAAAATTCAAGACATTCATGCTGATATTCTACCTGACATTAAAGCTATTGATGCTTTTATCAAGGGTAAATTATCAGATTTTTTCAAAGCTCATAAACCAGATAGCACTGAAAATGCCTCCTTATCTGATATTAATGAAATTTGGAAAGCACTTGTTAAGACACCTAGATATAAAGAAGTTGTTTCTAAAATCGGTGATATTATAGGTATCGTCTGTTCTACTATTAACTTACCTATCAACACAGAAGAAAAACTAAATCGTTTGACTAATGTTAGATATACTCAATTCTCTATTGTTCCTAAACCAGGTTTAGTAGAATTTGAAGCAAGTGAAGATGTAGCTAAACAAATTGAGTTCAATAAGAAACTTGTTCAAATTAAAGAAACTCAAGTTAAAAAAGCATTTGTTGAAAGTGGCTTAAAAGTTGGTCGTTTGAGATTTGGTCCCTATATGTTAATCACAGGTAGCGACCCCTCTGAAACTGAACAAATTGTTGATAAAGCTACTGGCGAAGTTAAAACACAAGCTAAGATTAAACAGATTTACTGCGATCAATTTGCTGGTGAAAAAGATGGTTCTTTTGAAAGTATGAAAGAACTACAAGAATTTGCTGAAGAATATAATGCCAAATATAATGCTTTACGATCTCTTGTCCATAACCCAAAAATCACTTTTGAAGCTGTTGGTTTGACTGATGATGAAGGTAATCCTATTCTTGATGAAAAAGGTAATCCCGTTAGAGAATATCAAAGCGAAGGTAAATTCTTATCAGCCAAATTAGAATATAACTATATCAAGGCTAAACCAGGTATTCGTGGTCAAGGCATTAAACAAAAAGAAGTTGTGCTCACCGTTAATCGTTTATCTGAAAAAACTTTACAAGATGGACTCGCTTCATACCCTGAAGATAATCCTATTGTTACTCGTGAAATTAGTGATGTCGATAGAACTGGTAAATTCACTCGTTATTCTTTAAAGAGAAACATCGAAACTCAAATGATCAAGGATTCTATTGGTCGTGATAGAATTATCGTTGTTTCTGGTAAATATCGTGGTTTCTATCTTGATGATCTCGTTAATGTCGAGGGTCGTATGGTTGAAGGTAGTTCTTATACTTTCAATCTCAAGGGTCGTATCAATAAATATGAAACTATGGCTAATGGCGATTTGAAACTCGAAAACCTTGAAGAACCTTATATCACTGTTTCTGTTGATCGCTTATGTAAAAAAGCTAAAAATGATGCTGATAAAATTGCTAATTGTAAACTCTATCTAGGTATTCCTTTATCTTGGGGTTTTGAAGCTAAGAAGTTCCAAGCTGAAAGACAAGCTATGGTCAACCTAGCTAAAAAGCTATCAGATGTCCAAATGGTTGAAGGATCAAGAAGACAATTCTGGACTTTCAGTTTATCTTCTTATGAAGCTGTTAGAACTGCTCTCGGTTCATGTGCTTTATCTTCAAGTGCTAGTGATCTCGTTAAATCTTATTATGATGACCTCTTAAAGAAAGAATATGCTTTACAACCAAGTAATGTAAAGTTGTATTCAGCTGAAAGAATTGGTGGTTTTATTGATAAGTTCAAACTTAACAATAAACAAATGGAAGCTCTTGCATGGCTTGATGCTAATAATTTCAGTGGGCTTATGGCACTTGATACTGGTGTTGGTAAAACCTTATTAGCAACAGCAGCTATTATTCTCTCTAAACAAAGAGAAGCTAAAGGCGAAGAAAGAAAATTCTTGTTTGTTCAACCACAAGCACTTGTTGGTAATTTAAAGAAACAAGCTATTGATATTTTCTGTTTGAAACCACAAGAACTTTCTACTCGTGTAGATGAAATTTCTTATGATGATTTTCTAGCTACATGGTCTAAGGGTGGAACTACATCAGCTGGTTGGGATAAAGAAAAAGCTAAAGCAGCTGTCACAGCTAAATATGGCGAAGATAGCTACTATGCTGTGTTCTTTGATGAAATTAACTATGCCACCACTGGTGAAAAAGCTAAAGCTGTTTCAGGTTTAAAACACTCAAGAAAAATCCTACTCACTGGTAGTGCTATCGAAAAAGACCCAACTGACTTGTTTAAGTTTGTAGGTTTAACCAAAGGCTTTGATGTTACTGATAGAAAAGAACAAAATAAGTTTGTTGGTCGTTATGCTAATATCGTTGGTGGTCGCTTTATCGGTATTAAACCCTCTGTTAAAAATGAATTTGATACATGGGTTAGAACTAATGCTTACTTCGCTGATAAGCAAGAAGTTGAATATGAACAAGTAGGTCAACCAGCTTTACATAAACCTAAATCTTTTAGTGTTGGTGTTTCTTTACCTGCAGGATTGAAAAGACTTTATCTTGAAAAAGCTAAAGCGATTACTAAACCACTAGCTAAAATGCTCAAGGTTTATTCTCAATCTGCTACTGAAAGAGCTGAATACAAAGAAGATGTTAGAAATACTATGAAAGACCTCGTTAAGAGTGATCTAGCTAAAGAAATTAGACTCTTACATAACCTAAGTTCTAATCCTAGAAAAGCTCTCGGTCGTTTAAGTCCTGCTGAACTTAAAGCATATGGTATTGATAAAAATGCTGTTGTTAATCCTAAACTTCAGTCTTCCGTTTCACTAGCAAAAGAAAGAATTACTAAAGCTAAAGTTCTTTACTTTACTGATGATAATTCTCTTGCTGTAAGTAATGCCAAAAACCTTTCTGCTAACTTACCTGGTATCCATATTGTTTGCCAACTTAAACAAATTTCTCTATTTGTTAATGGTAATGAAGTAAGAGTGTTTAATAAGAAAGGTGGCGATTATTTAACACAAGAAGAATTTAATCAATATGATAGAGATTTTTCTAAAAAGAATGCTGCTAAAGAAACTGATGACGATGAAACTTCTAAACTCACACCTGAACAATTAGAACAAGAAACTAAATGGGCACAAACTCTTTTCAAAGAATTTATTAAACCTAATATCAATAGATTTAAGACAATGACTTGTACTGCTGCTTATGCTCGTGGTTTCAACTTCCAAGAATTTACCACCGTTATCCACCTAGATCGTAATGGTTGGTCTTCTGAAGAAATGAAACAAAGAACTGCTCGTGCTTATCGTCAAGGTCAAACCAAGCAAGTTGAAGAAATTTTTGTCGATATGGTTGTTGATGGTGATGAAGTAAATTATCAATCTGCAGCTGAACTTATTATGCTAGGTCAAGAAAAAGAACTCAGTTCTGTATGGAAAGATTTAATCTATACTTCTGAAGGTGCTTTATTACCTACCATTAAACAATATCGCTTAGATCAAAAGAATACTTCTATCCTCGCTAATTACTTACAAGGCTTACACTTACAAAGTAAATCTGAAGGCAAAGTTTCTATTGATGAACTTAAAGGACTCATTCAAGGTAAAGACCAAGAATTTTTCAGTTCTATCATTAAAGATGCTATGAACTTGAAACTCCTTGAATCTTATGAAGCTGTCCAAAGAGATACTTCTAAGAGTATTGGTACCAGTGCAAGATTGTTAATGAGAGCTGTTAATCCTACTGCAGCTGATGTTGCTTTAATTGACCATGTTCAAAAACAATCCGAAAGTGAACCACTCTACTTTGATACTCCTTTTGATGATAAACGATTTGATAAAGTTAAAGTTGAATCTATCAAGACAAGTCTTCCTGCAGCTGATGTTCTCGATATGTCAGGTTTCGGTGAATTGTTTAATGTTTCTAGTAAGCATACTGATAAACCTAATTTGACCTTACCTACTATCACTGAACCTTTCTTTGGTAAAGAAATTCAAATTACTCAAACATCAGCTAACTCTTTACTTGAAAATGCTAAAATCAGTATTAAACATGATGGTGGTAAAGCTAAAGCTATCAACATTCAATCATTACAATTCAAGAATTGTGCTCATCCAGATTTATTTGCATCTACAATCTTGTCTATGATTAAGAGTGCTGTTGCTAATGGGGCTGAAACAATTTCTGTTAATGCTAGTGCTGATGAAGTTGCATCCTATGTTATGCTAGGTTTTGATGCTGATATTCCTGTTAGCTTTGTTGTTAATCTTAATAACAAAGTTAAAGGCACTGCTCTTGAAGCTGATGCTGCTAATGTTTTCTCTTTATTGACCGAAGAAGCTAATGGTGTTAAGGCTGATGTCTTTAAACTAGGTATGCTCAGACTCTTCAAAAAGAAAACAGCTAATGGTATCACAGGTAAAACTCTTTGGAAACAAGCCTCTGTTCCTATGAAACTTACTCTTGACCTAAAGAGTAAAACCCACACTGAACCTATTATGATGTATTTCAAGAGTAAATCTTTACAAGCTGGTATCCACTTCAGTGAATACTTCACTAAGAAAGAAATTGCTCCTTTCAATACCCTTAATGCTAATTGCTGGGCTGGTTTCTTAACAGGTTCTTTTGACTCTTTTGTTGATAAACCTAAAGCTCTTATCATCAAGAAGTATCTTAAAGACCTAAAGAAAGTAATTGTCTTGGAACCTGCTCTTGCACCTAAATTATTGAATTGGGTTGCTATGGCTGCACCAGGTTTAGAAACTCAACTTAAAACTCTTGTTTCAAGATTGAAATCCACTCCTGACCTTGAATCCAAAGTTCAATTCCTTGAAGAAAAAGTAAGTAAGAAAGCCAAGTATTCCAAGAAAGCTAATGCTATCACTTCTTTTGAAGATGATGCTACTCTTAATGGTATCTGGGATACTCTTATTGAAATTGACCAAGCTAAACTCATGGAAGCTGATATCGCTTATGAACTAGGCGATTTTGTTTCAGCTGAAATCCTTAAACCCTAATCGGAGTTGACCTAAATGCAACCTCAAAATATTCAAGAATGGGTTTTATACATTACCCAAATCCCTGAAGATGAACTTATTAACCAAGCTCGTTGGGCTGGGTCTATGAAGTTCATTGATATGCTCAAAGAAGAGGGATACTCTATGACCGAAATTACTCAAATCCATACTGCTTTTGCTCTTAGATTTAAAAAAACTGGTCGTAGAATCCCACTAGAACTTGATGATTGTGCTGTTAATTACTTTGACCTCGCAAATCCTCTTTTCTAAGTATTAGTATTTCACTCATGTAGTGATACTGACCTAAATTACTTATTATCCTATCTATATCATCAAATTTATTTAGCACACTACATATAAACCCATACCTTATATAATCTTCCTCAAGAAACTTATCTAAGTCCCACCTTATATCATTAAACCCACTCAAATTTTTATTGTCATTAAATGGGTCTTTTATATCTCTACCTTTATACTCACACCATAACTTATAATCATGTAGTTCTATATCATCACCTATAAAATTTAGATACTCAGTTCTTTCTCTTTTTATCGTGTCATAATATTCTTTTAAAATACCAGAGGGGGGTTTCATATCATACTTTCAATGGCTCACCATTATCATCAAACATTCTCTCAATATCATACTTGCCATCATCACCTACCTTAACACTCCACAAATCTTTTGTTGATTTATGCACAAGTTCCCCCTCTAAATTTGTACCTGCCACTACAAAAAATCCCTCTAAGCTACTTACTCGCTTACTAGCTAAACGAACATTAGTTAAAGGTGCTTGTGTGATTTTATTTGTGCCATCCCATTTAACAAACACATAGCCGTCCATAGCTGTCTTACGACCACTCATTGTATTTACAGCTGTCACAGTCCCCTTAGTTCCTTGTGTGGGTAAATTACCAGGGATTACTAAACCATTATTATGGTAGGCATATACTCTTGCACCATCAACTAGGGATGATGTTTTAGCTTGTTTAACTTGAACAAGTTCTCTTAATTGTGTTGATTCTTCTAATACTGAGTCAATACTAGCTGTCTTATTATTATTTACAAAGCTGATCATTTTGAATTACTCCATTGTATGTTTTAAATTATAAACAATAGGAGTTTTATAGATAAATAAAAAACCCCCAAGTATTTTCATACAAGGGGGTTTTACACAACAACAACCTGTAAACCACCTAAGTGGCACAACAAGGTATTAAATATCGCCTAACACATCATTTAACACATCATCTGCATTGAATGAACTTGCTGTGTTTTGCATACCTGCAACTGGGCTACCACCATTCTTACCTGATAACTTCTCACGAATTTGATCTACGGTCAAATCTTGTGCAATATCATCTTGTAAACGATTGAACAAATCCTTAGCTACACTGATAAGGTCATTATAGATTTGTGGGGTCTTTTCCTTTACACTGAGTAAAAGGTTTTCACGAGCAGGTGAGAATGACATCTTGTGGAATGTAGGATCAGTTACATCTGCAAGAACATCATGCTTGGTCAATGGAAATTCGCTGTTGGTGGTATCAAGTTGCTTATACTTATCGAGTGATAAAGTCCAAGTTTTTACTTCATATTCACCACGAGCAAGACGAGTTGGGTCAACTTTACCTGTGGTCATATCTACGGGCCAGAGAACAACAACTGTTGCGATAGCTACCTTTGAAGGTTCGGTAGCAAACTTTTGAAACTCAGGACCGTTATCTAAGAAATAACCGACATCCTTGTTATACAATCTACGACCACCCTTGAACAAAGGAGCTGGAGCATTGAAATCAGGTGTGCCATTTTCGATACCAGGGAGAGCAACAAAGCTAATGCGATACTTGCCTTTTTGTGGTTTCCAACGAGCCTTACCAGCAGAGAGAATTGGTGATGAACCACCGAGTGTAAAAGTAGAAATACTCATTTGAGAGCTCCTATTTTTGAGAGTTTAAAACTATGTCTTGTGCTAGGTTTTTTAAAGAATTTACATTCAACTTAACATTGCACTATCGACATTTATATCTTATATGTTTTTTTTAAGTCAAGATAACATTTTTTATATATTTTTTTATCCTATAAAACTTATCGCTCTAATCGCATTGTGAATTACAGGGTAAATCATATCTTCAAATATTACTAAAGTGCCGAGAATATCGTGTTCTGTGGGAATTAACATATCCCCCATTCTCTTTACATTCTCCACTCCTAATTCTTTCATATTTAATTTAGCCTGATTTTCATCACTATATTCTATTTCCCAACCCTCTGTTTGACCCTTATTCTTTATAGAGTCAACACATAATTTAGATACTTCTTCTATTGATAACTTCAAACCCCATGTCATCACTCGACCCTGTGAATTAGGTTTATCTACCCATTTAAGCTGATTTGATTTTGAATGACCCACTAATATAGGTGTGCAATGTGGTGGGACTGGAACTTCTAAAAATAAGGGTGCTTTCTTATTTTCTATCCTTATTACTTCAAATGGTATGTTATTCATTTTCACTTTCATCTTTCTTTTCATCTGTTGTTTCTAGTTCATCTATACCACCTAATACCCATAATAAAGCAGCTATATCTGGATAGACCCTAGCTATTTCTCCCATATCTCCACTAGCTAATAATTCATCTACTTCTTTTTCTATTTCTTCTTTTGTCTTATCAGGTTTAAAGAAAGGACAATTAGGTGGCACTGAATTATCACATATCATGCCTTCCCACTCTTTCGGTCTTTCAGCATCTAATAAACATACATAGAATAAATCATCCCCACTAGCCCCTTTAACTAATCCAGAATGCTTACAATTACAGGGCTTACGAGATAAACCATTTCGTATAGCTTTTTGGACTATACGATACTTCACTTGTTTTAGCTTATGTCTTATAGAGCCTTCTGTTTTCATGAATATACCTTATTTGGTTATGTTTTTCTCTTACACCTATTATACAATATTCTCTTTATCTATTTGCATATATATAAATGCAAACTTTCATTTAGGATTATATACCATGTTTAGATCAAGAAAAACAGCAGCATCTTATATGCCAAATATCTTTTTAGTTCAACTCCAACAAGTTCAAGCTAAAGTTGAACAAGCTCAAGCTCTCCTCGAACAAGCTAACCAAATGGCTTTTGACTTACCTACTTTCTCTCCTATGAAAGAAAGAGTCAAAATTGCTATTGGCAACACTATCGGTAAGAATATCAATCAAGTTGAAGATACCTTAGAAATGATTGAAAAAGTTTCTAAAAATGTCGATAAATTTAACTAATATGAGAGATTAGGATGTTCTTGGCTACTCATGGGATTATTAAACCTAATACATCTACCCCTAGTTTTATTTCAGGGGCGACCATGATTACCTATTGGGATATTCAAAATTCATCTTCTTATAGTGGCAGTGGAACTACTATCACTGACCTTGATGGCACTAATAATGGTTTAATTAGAAATTCAGTCCCCTATACGAGTGGCACTCCTAATTACTTATCCCTAGATAGTGGGTCAACTAACTATATAAGAACTACTACTAATCTTAATGCCTCTTTATCTCCTGCTAACACAGGCACAAATATATCTGTTTTTACTTGGGTCTATCCTACTAGTAATGGTGTTATCGTATCAGAACAAGGCACTACTACCCCAGATACATCATGGTATGACTCACAAATTGAATGGCTTAGTGGCACTCCTAGATTTTCAGTCTGGCCCTATAATATAGGTGGTCCTCCCTTAATCACTTCATCTGTTTCAGCTGGATTGAATGCTTGGCACTATGTTGGTTTTACTTATAATGGCACTACTTTAACTGCCTATGTTAATGGGTCATCTGCAGGGACTTATAATATATCAAGACAAACACCTTATAACACAGGTGGGGGTGTAGGTTTATATTATACACTAGGTTATCCAACGGCTACTAACATGGGAAGTGGGGCAGGATCTAATTTTAGATTAGGTGCTTTTCATGTATGGAATAATGCTATAAGTGCATCTACTATCCTTAACAACTATAATGCCACTAAAGCTACTTATGGGAAGTGATTATGTTCTTAGTTACTCATGGTATTGTTAAACCTACTACCTCCTATTCATTTATCTCTGGGTCATCTATGATTACCTATTGGGATATTCAAAATAGTTCCTCTTATAGTGGATCAGGTTCTACTATCACTGACCTTGATGGCACTAATAATGGCACTCTTGTAGGGTCTGTGCCTTACACTAGTGGCACTCCTAATTATCTTTCTCTTGATAGTGGAACATCTAATTTTGTAAGAACAAACACTGATTTAAACTCATCCCTATCTACTGCTAATACAAGTGAAGCTATATCTGTTTTTACTTGGGTCTATCCTACTAGTAATGGTGTTATTATAACTGAACGAGGTGCTACTACTCAAAGTAGTTCTAATGGCTGGAATATCTCTCAAATAGAATGGGTCAGTGGCACTCCTAGATTTGCCGTATATCCTTATAATGGATTAACGAGAGTCAATATTTATAGCACCCATAATGGTAATGGTAGCACTTCTCAATATACAAATTACCCTAATACCACATCTGAATTTGATAGGTTATTTAACACAGCTTATTCAAATACTACTCTTGCTTGGAATGGTAATTTAAATGCTTCTACTTCTTTAAACAATAGCAATTATACTACCTTAACAGGAGCAGGAGCTACCGTACCTAACTCTGGCGACTACTTCTCCCTTGAAGTAAAAGGTATTTTTATACCTCAAGAAACAGGCTCTTATTCTTTCGGTATCAATTCCGATGATGGCAGTGATCTCTTTATAGGTGGGAATTTTGTTGTCAGCTATTATGGTGGACATGGCATGGCAGGTTTTCAATATGGGTCAATCTCTTTAACTGCAGGTCAAGAATATACCTTTAGAGCTAGAATGCAAGAATATGGTGGTGGCGAAGGCTTACAAGTTGTTTGGAAAAGACCATCTCAAGGTTCTTATAGCTTACAAACTTCTGAACTAAATCCCTCATCTACTATCACATCTTCTGTTTCAGCTGCCCTTAACACTTGGCACTATGTCGGTTATACCTATGACGGAACTACCTTGAGAGCTTATGTTAATGGTCAATCAGCAGGGTCAGCCACTCTAAATAGACAAACTCCTTATAACACTGAAACTAAAGGTTTATATTATGCTCTAGGTTATCCTACTTCTACTAATATGGGTAGTGGTGCTGGGGCAAATTACCGACTCGGTGCTTTCCATGTATGGAATGATGCCATAAGTGGAACTACCGTCCTTAACAACTATAATGCTACTAAATCTACTTATGGGAAATAATCATCATGGAAAATAAAATAGCCTCTCTTGAATATAGAATAGCAAGACTAGAATACCTACTAGCTAATGAAAAGAAATTTAAAAAACCTAGAAAATGGGATAAGAAACACTGCTTATCTAAAACTTGTGATGAAATGGGTTTTAGTGAAAAAGCTAGTTGCCGACCCTATAAAAATTGTTATTAGTTATATCTTTTCAAATACAGCACCATTCGCTGTTGGTTTTATCCTATAAGCTATATCTGCATTTTCTGTTAATATAGGATTATGACTCACACATAATATGTCCATACCTAACCTATCACATAACACCTTTAAAAACTCTACTAATAACCTTACTCTGTTTTCATCTACTGGTGCAAAGGTTTCATCTAATATCAATAAGGGTCTTAACTCTCTCTTTAGGATTAAAGCTACTCTCAATAAAAGAGATTGTATAGTTGCCACTGCACCACCAAAAGCATCCATACTCTCTGACTCTATCTCTAATCCATCACTGCCTTTAAATGTTGTCTTTAACCTTACTGAGATTTTACCTCTTAGTTTATCTACCTCAGCCTTTAATCCTACTTCTTGTTCTGGAAATATAGCCTTTAATCCCTCATCTAATAATGCTACATAAGTATCTATTCCTTTAGATACTTCATCTTCAGATATTCTGTCTAGTAGGACATTAGCCTCTTGCTTTAACACTAATTCTTTATCTAAAGACACTATCTGTTCTTCTAGTTTAGTTATTGTTTTTTCTGTGTTCTCTTTTAATGCTTTGAGAGTATGTATTCTAGTTCTAAGGTCATTCATTAGTAGTTCTCTTTAGTTTATCTATAACCAATCATATTATATTTTTACTATTTTCTAAAGGAAAAAATCATGTACAACAAACCTTATTATAAAAAAGCTGATGCTAATAGATCCTTAGTTGACCCTATGGGTAATCTTTCTATGAAAGGTAAAGAAACCATATTTGATATGGCTAATAATCTTGAGTCAATTATCGATGGTTTAGAAGAAATGCACATGGATATATCTTCTACACCTATTGGAACTAAAATCCCTTTAAGTTCTCTACCTGAAGTAAATAAAGCAAATTTGTTAATTGAAAAAGCTACTATGCTTTTAATACAAGCCCAAAGTTTATTAGAAAAAAAGATTAACTAACCCAAGCAACAATAGATACCATATCTACATCTTCAATTCTATTCTTGAATAACATAAACCCCTTGTTGCCTTCCTTACTACAACCAAATACTACATTTTCATCTACACCTGATAATACTTCTTTTAAGTATTTATAGTTGAACTTAAACACACCTGTATCAGGTCCTGACACTTCAGCTTTTTGTCGGTCAATAACCATCTTCAATGGGTAATGAGTAGCATCAGCTTCAACAACTGTAATCTGTGGCACTTCTTCTAAAAGAGAATCTCTTTGAGTCAAAGAATCCATTGTCAAGGTAGGATTGATAAGTGATTCTTCTGGGTGGTTAAAGGTAATGAAAAAATCATTCTTATCAGCACCTGAACTGAGAATATCAATAGACTTTAACAATTCTGCCTTGTTAAATGCCCATACTCTTCTTGGTGTCCAATCAAATGAATTTAAGAAGTGTGGTGGTAAATTTTGGAAGTTATGTTGTGATCTCATAAATCCCAATGTTGTGCCGTCTTGTGCTTTAAGGATATGAGCTTTACTTGTACTGAAAATTTCAATATCTTGAGTTTCATGTGCTTTCAAAAACTTCAATACATTTGGAAAATCCTTTAATTGAATTTTAAAATCCAAACCTTCAAAATCAGCTGTCTTTAAAATAGCTAATGAATAAGCATCAGTTGCCATCATTTTACCATCTTTAATCACTGCTTGGCATAACTCAGGTCTCTTAGTATCTTCATCTGATACATAGGGTTTAATAGCATTTAAACAAGACATGAGTAATTTAGCTGGTAGCTTTTTAGCTAAAGTTGCACTGCTTACTTCACTTGCCCAATCTGGAAATGTTGTTGGGTCAAGACCAGGGTAGTTTAACTTGCTCTTTGCATTACCTTCTCTTGATAAGGTAACATTACCTGAATCATCCGATTCAAGGTTAATGGTATGTCCATCGCCAATAGCATTAACTGCTTGAACTAATCTTTTACCTTCAATAGTAAATTGACCCACACCTGTTGATTTAACTGGTGATACGGGAACACATGAATATAATCTCTTAGCTTCAGATGACATCACATTTACAATGTTTTCACTTTGAAGTTCAAATACAAAATGGGATGAAATATCTGCACTTACACCTAAAGTGTTTTGTGCAATATCTAAAGCTGCCTTTAAATCTTTTTGTGCTACTACAACTTTCATTGTCTAAATCTCCTTGAGCCTTTGCTCAATTCTGTTTAAGGATTCCTCTGCTTTACTTACTTCATTCTCAAAGTTTTCAAGCATACTGTCTCTTTCTTGTTTTAACTTGTTTATCTCGTCTTCCAAATTATCAGGATTAAAACCTAAACTTGTTAGTCGATTGTCTATCTCTTGTAAAGAGTTTTTTGCTGATTCTAACTTACCTAGCAATCTCTCTTTTCTTCTTTCAAGTTCTGTCTTTTTCTCAACTAGAACTTTTATATCTTGCATTTACTTACTCCTTTCTCTATGAGTATTCCCTATTATATTATTTACCCATTGAGAAGATATTTATACCTTGCATATTTTCTAAAGGATCGTTTTGTTTCTTTAATTCTTTTGTCGCATTTCTCTTTGCTGAGTTAATTGCTTTCTGTGCCTGTCTTGGCTCACATACACTCTCATACGGACAATTCGCACAATGCTTTGGTATTGGATTAGCCTCAAAATTCTTTTTCTTTACTGCCTTTTGAGTCTCTACTGCCTCATCAAATAATCTCTTTAAGTCAGCTGGATCTAATGATACTTCTATAATACCATTCCACTCTTTAGGGTCTCTTGTCCATTCCTTTGGTGGTTCATTAGGTGGAAACCTAAAAAAGAAAAATCCTAATCTACTAGGGATTACTCCATATGCCATTTTAAAACATAAAGCATACCACCTTAATTGATCTTCATCTTCCCACTTACCAGGCTGTCCAGCATTTTTACCATCCATGATATGAATCTTATCATTCGTATCCCTAAAGATTAAATCTGCTATACCACAAATCTTTAAATCTTTTAGCTGTGGTGAGACCCATGTATCCATTTTAACTTCTGACCGAGCATAAGGACCGAGTAGCTTATTCTCTTTCATAATCTTTAGAAAATTAACTGCTCCCTTTACACAAGTGTCTATCGCTTCAGATCTCATCATCTGAGACCAATCGAGATATTTACCACTTTCTTGTAAAGCAAATTCTTTTCTTGCTAGGGCTTCTACTCTATCTCTTAATAGTAAAGGTTCTTTCCATAAATTCTCATTATAGATATTCTCTACTACTGTTGATAAAACACTTCCCATAAGGGCATAATGTTCACTTGCTCTTTCTACTTCTGTTGGTAAAGGTTTAGGTTTTCCTAATCCAGCACCTAAATCTATTTCAGGATTACCTCTTGACCATAAGAATTTTTGTGGGCATTCTCTCATTGATTTGATATGAGACCAATATAAAACATCCATAAGTATGTATCTCCTTATATATGAACTTGTAGTATTATATTATACTTATATATAACGAGATACAAT
>JACCDO010314192.1_pt1 | contig 32226 bp, 28 predicted proteins | sample 7446101 | NCBI WGS metagenome assembly JACCDO01 (sample SAMN15323440, study PRJNA562643) | freshwater metagenome | isolation source: river surface water | place: USA:Blue River Watershed | collected 2017-08-16 | reverse complement strand
TGGCATAATGTTGCAAAATTAATAAATTGATAAATTATTTCTTGTATTTTATCGGCATTATAATGTCCTTTTAATACATATCCTTCTTCTTTAGATAATTTTTGGTTGGTATTACACCCAATTATCATTCCAATATATTGTAAGAGTAAATCAGGAGATGTATTAATTTGTCCTGAAATTTTATCTAAATTCTCCAATATTGTATGACAATTACCGCCCCTTCCACTCTGTCTAATTACTATTTTATCCATTTTATAGCGATAAAAATTATCAGTTATTTTCCCATTAATATTGAGACTCATTATATAATTTATCTAATAGTATTAATATAATATATTTTCATCTTTTATATAGCCATTAATAACCTATGGTTGGAAAAATTGATTAAAACCTTCGGTTTATAATTAACTTTCTTATAACTAATATATATGAGTATAGTGCAGTCATTATATTCGCGTAGCGAATTGAAGCGAATATAAAAGGAACTTTTTTAACTTCACATAACACATTAGTTATGAGAAAAATTGAAATTTATTAATAATATAACCTATTTAAACTATATAAGATGGCATATATTTGTATCCCATGTGAATATTGTAATAATTATCATAATTCTAGGGAATGTCCTCTAGAAAAGATTTTAGCCCCTTTCATGAGAAAGATAGTAGGTATGTATATGGAGCAGTTTGTAGCAGATGAGGTTTGTTGCCCGCGGTGCAAAAATAAATCTCTTGAACCACTTGGCACTCACGCTCCTTCTCTTGATATCATCTGCTCGTCTTGTAATACCAAGTTTGAAATCAAGTCGAAATGTATGAGCTCTAAGGTTATACCAAAGGATTTGGTATTTAATCATGGTAATTATAATGATTACTGTAATAGGCAAAATAATGGACTAGATATTATCCTAATTTTATATTCTGTTTGTCGGAAAACTAAAGTTATTAAGATTCGTAATGTATTTTATGTTAGTAATGAAATGATTAATAATAATTATCTTAAAGTATTAAAAAAAAATAATTCTTCTTTGTCTGAAATAATTGTTCCTGATTATCATAAATTATCTGAAGTAAAATTAAATGAAAAATTTTGTTATGATTTTTCTGAAAATATTGATTCTATAATAAATGCTTCAAGAAAAATAAATTTTGAAGAGATAAATAAAAATTAAAATAATGGTTATCAGAATCATTTGTTATAATATAGCATTGTTTTTTTATATAAATGACATTGCTATATAATGATTAGCAGATTCAAAATAATATGTATTAGTCGCCATTCAAAATTGATAATAATAACCTTCGGTTGTTTTGAATGTACAATTCGCTATGCGAATTACCCATATGTATTTATAACCTATTGTTTATTCTAATTAATGGGAAAAATTGAAAAACTAATATAAAATAATAATAATAATAATATAATATGGATTTGTTTCTAACAGAACAGAAGAATAATGATATTTTTAATGAAGAGAATGTTGTAGTATTTTGCGAAAAGACTGGCAAACGCTATAATACATATATTGTTGGATGTAATGAAGATGATGAGAAAAACATCCTTGAAAAATTAAAGAAAAGATTTGGTTGCGGTGGCGCTATTAAAAAGATTATATATGAAGGCAAAGAAGATACCAAAGCCATCAATATTCAAGGAAATTTTGTTGTTAAAACAGGTGAATTTCTAAAAACATTAAATATAAAAAATCTAATTATTAAAGAATTAGTTCAATAAATTTAATATAAATATATATAATGTCTGCGGTAAGTTTCCCATTTAAATATGAAGAATATATATTAAATAATAAAAATATTATAAAATTTATTCATTTAACAAGTAATAAGTATGGACTATGTGAATTTAACAAAGATAAAATTTATTTATTAAAATTTGATAATACAAATTTTATTTTATTTTTTACAGAAGAAAATAGATTTGAATTTTTTTATAATTATACTGAAGAATATTCTCAGTTCATAACAGAAAATAATGAATTTAAAATTAGAAAATCTATACCATTATTTAAATATTCATTTTTAATATATAAAAATCCTATTAATAAAGACCAAATATATCAGTTTTTTAAACTACATTTTCATATAGATTTTATATTTTGTTCTATAAAATTTATTGAATCAGATTTATCTAATGTTAAAGGTCGTATTGCAGAACTTAATCAATATTTATATTTAAATTGTCAGCATAAATATCAGCTTAATTTAGATTATGCATATAGAATGAATAATTTAGTCGCTTTTGAGTTAGATGAATCATTTGGCGATGATATTAACTCATTATTTTTATGTTTAAATTTAAATGATACATGTGTGTCGTCAATTGATTTTTTAATAACAATTCAATCAGAACTTAAATGTATTATGATTACTTCTAAAACAATGGAAGGACATGAAGGTAATAGTTATAATAAATTATTAAGAGCTGTGACTATGTTATTAGCTCCCTATTTTGATGTATCACATTTATATTCTGAAGCAATTAATCCAATATCAGCATATTTATTAATAAAAATGTTTAAAAATAACGAGTATGATAGAACTTTTACAAAATATCTAAATAAAAGAAATTTAACTGAGGATGATTTAACTTTTGATATTTTAGATGCTTATATTGATAAAAAGGATGAAATAAATATATTTTCACCAGTTGATGAAAATAATTTATTAATAGCCAGAAATATATTTGTTAATATATCTGGTTCTTTACCATGTGAATTAGATTTTCCAATGTTTGCTTCATAAATTTATTCTTTTAATATAATAATAATTATATTGAAAGAATATTTAGAGAATAGACCCATTATTATTTATAATGACACATATTGAAAATTCAAATTTTGAATTATATTTTAAAGCTACCTATAATGGAGAAATAAATATAGACAAAGAACTATTTAGAGGTGAATTATATTGTTATTTATTGAAACAATTTACAAAATCATGCTTGCAAAATTTAAATGAAAAAGTATTTTCTCATAAAAAAAATTATACTAGAACAATCACTAATCTATTAGCTAGTTGGTTTTTTACATTATATCAAGAATGTGATTTTTCATTTGATGAATTTTTCCCATCAAATTACACAAATAATGATGAAATAATAAAAAGAATTTTAATAGATTATTGTTCTTTAGAAAATATAGATAATTTAGATGAAAAGATAAATAATATAATACTTGATTTATATAAATGTTATGAATCAGTATTAGATAAATTAGTTAAATATAATAAAAAAAATAACAATATTTCTATTTATAAAAATGAAACTATATATGATCGAAATAGTAAAAAAATATTGTTTTATAATTTCAATATAAATAATATTAATTATAATATTTGTAATAAATTATCAAATATAATTAACAATATCATGATACCAGTTGAACAATATAATGAAATGAAAAATAGATATAATAATCAAGATTTTAATCAAGATAATATTATGGATACTCTTATTTGGATTATATTATTTAGATATCAATTATTAAGTTCAAATAATAATCAATTAGCAGTTATTCCAATAATTTATAATAAAATGATATCTGATTTTAATTTATCAGTAGAATGTTTTGCATCAGCTATTAATAGTTCTCTTAATTATTTTTGTTCTATATACTATGATGTGGAACAATATTTTGGTTCAATTGGTAATTTTTTTAATATAGAACCAATTAGGGGTGTGTATTCATTTAATCCTCCTTATCAATATGATGTTATTTCTAATGGGATAATAAAGATTATTAATCATATGGATAAAACTAAAGAAAAATTAGCATTTATTATAACTATACCAATTTGGGATAATGAAGGAAAACAAATTATGTTGGATAATAATATGGAAAATAATAATAATATTATAAAATATGATGATTTTGAAATAATGGGAACCATTAGAAATAGTAAGTATTTTAGAGGATTAAGAATGATTTCAAAAGATGATTTTACCTATATGGATCATAATTTCTATTTATTCAAAAATAAGACAATTCAAAATACTTATGTTATAGTTATGAGTAATTATGAAAATGACTATATTGATAAAATTAATAACTATAATTTTAATTTATAAATTTAAAAAATATTATATAAAGAGTTCTAAATTTTATATAATATACGTTAAATAATGTTCCTTGTTTTAGCAATATATTTTGGAACTCTATGTTATTCAGTCAAAAAATTAATGGAAATTGTTGAAAACTTTGATGAAAATGTAGATCCATTAATCGATCGCGATTTTCAAGATAATCAAGATAATCAGGATAATGAAAAAACACAAATTTTAGACATGACAACAGATATTGATAAGGAAAACATTTTATATAAAGAATTCATTAAAGTTATTAATGAAAATAAAATAGATACTTCAAAAAAGGTTCTGATTTCTTGCACCGGCGATAATCAATCAATGGCCTTATTAGCAATTGCAATGGATGTTTTTAATAAAGAAAATGTTTGTGTATATACATACTCACATCATTATAATGATAATAATATAGTAAATTTTTTAGAAAAGTTATGTGAAAAAAATAATATATTATTTTTTAATTTTTTTGAAAATGAATCTCTGAATTATGATGAATTCTTTAGTGATGATGAATATAAAAATCGTTATAATCAAATTAAAAATATATGTAAAAATTATGAAATAGATTATGTATTTGAAGGTCATACATTAACCAATTATAGTAATAACATATTAAGTGATATATTTGAAAATAAATCAACTAATATAAATGAGAAGTATAATATAAAAACTTATAGACCATTTTTATTAATTGATAATATAACATTATTAAGATTTATGTCTTCATACTATATACCAATTGATGACTCATTAGCTCATCTTGAATATTCAAGAAACGAAAAGAAAAATTTATTTAATAACATGGAACAATATATATCTATATTATATCCTAATTGGAGAGTAAATATTGTTGAAAATAATACTAAATCAATAATTAAAAGTGATGAATTAAATAACATTTGTACTAAGGGTAAATATGGTTTTTTTATAAAAAATAATTTTGATAAAGTATCATATATTTTGTTTAAGAAATTTATTGATGAATTAACAGATGAATATAAATTTGATAGAAATAATGATCTTGATGAAACATATATGGATGACGATAAAATGATTTTTTTTATATCAGATGATTATCTTGAAAGAATCAATATATTAGAAAGCTATTTACAATCAACAGATTTAGAAGATTTAATTGAAGATATTATGGATAATAATAGTGTTAGTTCTGATAGTTCATTTGAAGATCTTGAAAAAAGTGTAGAAAATTCAGAAAATTCAGAAAATTCAGGAGAAACAAAAGTAGAACCATCAGTAGAACCATCAGTAGAACCATCAGTAGAACCATCAGTAGAACCATCAGTAGAACCATCAGTAGAACCATCAATAGAACCATCAGTAGAACCATCAGTAGAACCATCAGTAGAAAAATCACAAGAATCAGAATTGGACAAAATACAAAATTATGAATTAACTGAATCAGATGAATCAGATGGTTCAAATGAATCAGATAATTATAATAAGGAAACAGAATATATTGTAAGAGTTGATTTAAATAATGATATGCCAGAAATGAAAATTGTTGAAAAAATAAGTGATAATTATTGTGAAGAATATTTAAATGGTATTATTTATATTAATATAAGTAATAATGATTATTATATATATAATGTTGATTCAGATGAAGAATAAGTTTAAATAAATAATTATTATAATTATAATAATAATTGTAATGATTAAATCTATTACTATTGGAATTGTGTTTTTTATGGGAATTGATTATATTTTACAAAAATTTAAAATAGAAGGAAGATTTCATTTTAATCATATGATATGTAATAGTATGGTTGTATATAATACATTTAGTAGTATGTTATTAAGTTATAATATATCAAGTGTAATTAATCAAGAACAATTATCATCATTATATACTGCTAAAGTTATTATATATAGTCTTCATTTATATCATACATTATTGTATTATAGATATTTAAGAAGAGATGATTGGATACATCATATATTGATGATAGGAGTTGTATTACCATTAACAGAAATTGTTCCTCAAAATCATATTATTTCTCATGGTTTATTTTTTACTACAGGATTACCTGGATTAATTATTCAGTTTTTATTATTTTTAAATAGAAATAATATAATTAATAAGTATATTGAGAAGAGAATTAATGCATTTGTGCATTTATGGATAAGGGCACCTGGATGTATAATGAATAATTGTATGAGTCTAATGGCAGTGTATAATTATCAATTAACTAATTATCAATTATATGGAGGTATAATAATAGGCAGTTTAGTATTTTGGAATGGAGTATATTTTATGGGTCAGGTTGTATCTGATTATACAAGGCATATATATAAGTCGCCATATTAAGCTCTATTAAAAAAATTGAAAAAAACATATATTATATATCCATTTAATTATACCTTTTATGGCGTCTATTAACACCATGGCTAATAACAATAATACTAATGCTATGCATAATAAAATTGAGTCTTTGTGGGTAATGGGTGGTGCGAGTGTATTGAAGAGCCGGAACACGCATGATATCGTCGCCTATTCGTGCTATTGCGAAGAATGCAAGAAGAAGAGCGTCAGTGGGGATGGCGGGATTGCGTTCTACACAGCCGAAGACCTTTTGGCTCATCGCAAGATGAAGGCGTTCGAATGCCCCAATGGGTGTGGCTTTCACATCTGTGAGGAGTTTGGCTCCATTGTGCGTCATTTGGACGCCTATCACAAGGAGGTGATTGCAAAGCTGGAGAAGGAAGGTCTTGACCTCAGTATCAAGAAGCGGGTCTGGATTTACCCCGACTATGAGAACAACACATACACGCTCACCAAGCCCATGCCGGTTTTGGAAGCTTCTCCTCTGGAAAACGCGGGCATCATCCTTTCGATGACTCCGCCAAAGCGTGTTGCTGCTACTCCTTCGCCTGTTCCTCCTGAGGTTCAAGCCCCCAAAGGCAAGAGCAAGGGTCGCAAGTATGTTCCGTTCAACAAGCACGCAACATCCGCTGCAGAATCAACCACAAAGAAGGATGATACATCTGTTCAGCGTGCTACTGTGTCAGGCCCTCCCAAGACGTGGAACAAAACTGCACGGTCTGATGTGTCGTTTTCACAGGTGATGAGCGAACAAAAGAAACTTGCCGAGGCAGAAGCAATTGCGACAGCTTCTGCGGAGTATGTCAAGCCAGTCCATTACGCTCAAACGGACATGCGAAAGGAAACGCAGTGCAAGTATGGCAAGGGATGCGTCAAGCGCGACCGACCTTTTGCTTGTGCATTGAATCACGATGGCAAGGGCGACATCATTCCGCGTGGAACTGAGCTGACTGAAGCCATTCTTTGCCCTTACGAGCGCCCTCCGTTCCAGCGTTGCGGTGATGGTCGTTGCACCAAGGTTCATCTGGAGCATCGTGTTGATTTCATCGAACAAAAGAAGCAACAAATGTTCAATGCTGACCCAAAGGAAAAGCTGTCTTACGGAGCAGTAGCCGGTTCTCTTAAGCAGGGAACTGCTACTGCAGTGATTACCACATCCGCAGAAGGCACTACAATTGTCATGTCAAAGGAAGATGCGATGGCGGTTGCAATTGCTCTAAAGGAGCTTGAGGATGCTGAAATTGCAGAGGAAGAATCGTGGAATGCTCCGCGTGGTTCTCTGTTCTCTTCTCAGAGCCCTGACACTCCTCAATCCACTAGCGCTTCTGAGGTGGAAGATGAAGACGATGACGACCTGTCCAATCCGGCCATCTTTGCCGCTCGCTTCAGCCATACTCGTTCTGAATAAATTCTGAATAAATTCTGAATAAATTCTGAATAAAAATTTTTGTGTTTTATATTTGTCCGCTATTTTAAAATTGTTTTATCTCATTATAAATAATAATTAAATATTAACTTCAACTCAATTATAAACTAAAGGTTTATTATTAATTAGCATAAAGAAAAATGTAAAATATTTTTCTTTTCAGCGTATTAACTTAGAAAAATTGAAATAATATTACTTTAATTGGTCATTTTATAAAATCTAGTATGGCAAATATTGTCATGAATGGTAATAACACTAAGAAGGGTAATGCCAAGGGCAAGGGTAAACAGACTGATATTGATTCTCATTATTCCAACAAGCCGGTTGATGTTCCTAGTGCTCCCGTTGTAGCGCAGGCACCTCCGGCTGATATTTCCGATGTTTCCACAACGACGGCGACTCCTGTTCCACCTCCTCAGCCTGCTCAGGCTGCTCAGACAATTCGCGAGCCAGCCGATGAGAATGGTTCGGACACTACTAAGTGGAAGCGCGTTGCAAAGCGCCGTCATACGTCTGAGACCGAGAATCCGATTGTTGCTGAGACTGCTCCAGTTCAGGTAGCAACTGCTGCAACTGAGGATGAGCCTAAGACTCCGCCTCCTGCGAATGTTGCTCATCATGATGCTCATCATGATGCTCCTCAGGATGCTCCTCAGAAGTCGGCGACTAGCTATGCAGCTGCTCGTGAGGATGGTCCGCCTCCAGTGTGTCGCCTGAATGAGGCTACTCCGAAGCCAGCAACTGATTCGGATTCTGACAAGTTGGAGATGAGCTCAATGCGCGAAGCTATGCGCGAAATGGAGAAGGCAATGAAGGCGATGCAACAGCAGATGCAGACTCAGGCGCAGACTCAACATTTGGTTCCGCCTACTCCGCTTCTGCCGATGGGATACCATGTTCCAGTTCCTGTTCCCATCCATGCGCATATGCCTATTCAAATGAGTCAGACCTACATGCAGTATCTTCGGTCTCTTCCTCCGAATGAGTATCCTGGCTGGATGACCCCGCAACCGGTGCAGCCTGGAACATATGTCCCAGGTGAAGCAGCATCTGCTGCAATTGCGGCCGCGGCAGGTATTCCCAAGGCAACTGTTGTTCCTCTGCCACCTCAGCCAGCTCAGGTTGCTCATGTCGCTCATGCTAAGGCCGACAAGAAGCAACATGCCAAGCCAGCTCAGCAAGCTCAAGTGGCTCATGCAACTAAAGCGACTGCATCAGATGAAGCAACTGCTGATGCAGAGTTCTCTCCATTCGACTTGAACCTCAATGATGACTGTCCTGCTGGTTTCAAGTGTCCGAACAGCAAGAAGCCTCAAGCATGCCCCAAGAATCACAATCTTCTTGGCGCAGTCATCAAGAAGGGTGCCAAGCTCCCGCGCTTCTTTTGCAAGTGGGAGCGTCCGTGGAAGAAGGGTCCCAACGGCAAGCCTCTCCGGTGTCGCAACCCGGACTGCTACAACTCCCACCTTCGCGGACGTGATGAATTCCTCAAGAAGACGGCCACTCAGGAGGCATCGGCTGAAAATTAAATGTGTTTGATATTGTGTTTGCTATTGTGTTTGCTATTTCTTTATAAAAATAAAAATTTAAATCATTAAAATAATCTATTAACGCTTTCAATTGCACCTTCGACCCATCCTTGCTTGTATGATATCATCTCACCAATAACATAAACATTCTTTGCAGGAATAGATAATCTATGTATAGTATTTACTAAATTTTTAGTGGGTTTATAATAATGAATACCTTCATCCCAAAATGCAATAATTAAATCATTTATTTTACCTTTAATATTTAATTCTTCTAAGTATTTACTAACAATACTTATTTGTTTTTCCTTACTTTGTTGTTTTATCTTCTTCCAATATAAAGCATTAGAACTATCACTATATGAAGCCATTAATATATTATCATTAATTTTAATAATCTTTTGTAATTTATTATCAACTATGGTATAATGTGATAAGTTATCAATATATCCATTTTTATAATAACAATAAATTCTTACAAATGGAACAGTTCCAATATACTTATTATAATTAATTACATTATTATTAATTATATTTTTTGATAATTTCAATAATGGTTTTAATGATGTTGCAAATATTATTTTTTTACATGAATATATATTATCTTTTGTTTTAACATTAAATAAATTACCTATTTTTTCAACATTTAAAACATCAACATTATTAAAACAATTCTTTCTAACCAACTTGTTAATCAAGTCTGTCCAGTTAATTATTAATACTTTATATGGCTCATGCGACATATCATTGATATCATAATATTTAATAAAATATTCAACATCTGAATTTAAAAAATCATGATATTCACAATTTAAAATAAATTCATTTGCAAATTTTGAGCCAAAATATTTTACTAAAAATTCTTTCATAGTATAACCCTTATTTATAATAGTTTTTTTATATTTGTCAAATGTATTTTTAATCTTACAAATTGCATCTCCCATTTCAAATATCTTAAAATTAGTTGTTGTAGTGCTATTAAATGAATTTACTTTAATTTTGAGTTCTTTTAATAGTTCTAATAAATGAATATTATGTTCTGCCATAATACCTGCCCCTAATTTAATTAATGTTCCATGAAAATCCATCTCATATGCCCTTCCTCCAAAATGTTTAGCTTTTTCTAATAATAAACCCTTATATTTATTAGATAAAATATAATTAGCATATAAACCAGCAATTCCACCTCCTACTATTATATAATCATAATTAGTAAGATTATTATTATTCATATAATATATAATATATAAAAATATTGAAAATTTATTAAATTATAAGTATTATTAGATACTATTATGGAACAATTTTTAAATAATCTCGATAATAAGAATATATGGATGACTCCAATTCCTAAACCCCATATTAGTCCCTATCAAGAAGATGATATTAATACTATTGCGACACTATTACTTGATTCTATTAGAGATAAAATACAAGGTGTTTCTTATAGAATTATTCAAATAGAGTTTGACAAACGACCACACGCAACATTAGAACAAAAAATTTTAATCAGAAAACAAATTATTAATAATATATCTGAAAATATAACAAATATGACTTTAACTGTTGCTAAAGAAAGATTTGACAGTTATAATCAACAAAGGGAATTAGAATTACAATTAGAATTAGAATTACAATTACAATTACAAAATGAACAAATTTTCAATCATTATTATAATCCTAATAATAATCTAGATTACAAGGATTCTCAAGAACTATATATTTCAGAAAATTATTATTTCCATAATAATTTTGATTATCAATTTGGTCAGCCAATATTACTAGACGTTTCTACTAATGATTCAAATTATCAATATCAAGTTTCAACTGATTTAGTTGAAATTGCTTAAAAATGTGTTAGTCGCCATTCAAAATTGATATTATCAATTTTGAATGTACGCTAACATCTTTGGGTTCTAAGTTCAAAATTAATAATTACATTCGCTTTGCGAATATACTGAGAATTACCCAAATATATTCCACAAATAAAAAAATTGATAATTATTATAATTTTATAATAATTATCAAATTATAATGTATCATAAAACTTTACATGCAAAGTATTATAATAATGATTGGTCAGAATATCAAACAAGTGCTTATTATACTGTTGAACCAATTTTAAATGTGTATGAATTATTTACAAATGTAGTTTTAATTGGTTATCCAATAATTCACGTAATGCATAAAAATAAACCAATATTATGCAGAAATTATCCATATGAATATAATTTACTCCAACAAAAATCAAACAATAATAATGATAATCATATTGATATTATATCTTAAATGTCCATGTCATTTTCCAATATTCAGTTTTACCTTTTTTTAAATCGTCTTCAGATATTTCTTGAGGATATTCTAATGAATAAAATTTATTTTGATTTAATAATGATTTTCCTTCAAATTTAGAATTATCTGGATACATTCTACTCATATAATATTTATTATTATCTTCGTTTTGATAAACATACATTGGTATTGGATATGTTTCGCTTAATATATTACGTGCAACTGTTATAAATTTATACATTATAATATATAATAAAAAAAATTATTATATATTATAAAAATAAATAAATCATCTAATTTATAAAAGATTAATTTTACCAACCATTTTAATACTAATTTTAAAATAAATATATAATAATTTTAAAATATAATATATATTATATGGAACGTTGTCATAAAAAACTATCACACAAAAAGAAATATGAATCAGAATCATCTAGTTCAGATACTGATAATAAATACAAAAAAAAATCTTCTAAAAAGCATCACTATTCATCAAGTGATTCTGAATCAGACACAGAAACTGAAAATAATAAACATAAATCATGTTCTAAAACAAATGACTGCAAATGCACTAAATGTAAAGTTAAAATTTTTTATATAAAAGGTGATAAGGGAGATAAGGGTGATAAAGGAGATACTGGAGAAAGAGGAGAAAAAGGTGATAGAGGTTGTAAGGGTGATATAGGTAATAAAGGTGATATGGGTAATAAAGGAGATAGAGGAGAAAAGGGAGACAAAGGAGACCAAGGAGATAAAGGAGAAAAAGGGGATAGAGGTGAAATAGGTTTAACAGGTGATCAGGGTGATAGAGGTGATAAGGGTGATAAGGGAGATAAAGGTGATAAAGGTGATTGTGGTGATAAGGGTGATAAAGGAGATCAAGGTATTAGAGGAGAACGTGGAGAAAAAGGTGATAAGGGCGACAAAGGCGATAAAGGGAGTAAAGGAGACAAAGGTGATAAAGGTGAGAGAGGAGAAAAAGGAGATAAAGGAGAAAAGGGAGACAAAGGAGATGCTGGTCCAAAAGGAGACAAGGGAGAAAATGGTTCAACCGGACCCAAAGGAATATCAGGAGATTGTGGTCCCCGTGGTGAAAAAGGAGATAAAGGAGAAAAAGGTTGTAAGGGAGATAAAGGAGATTGCGGGCCACCTGGTGATAAAGGAGATAAAGGACCTAAAGGTGATAAAGGAGATGTTGGTTCGAAGGGAGATAAAGGTGATAAGGGATGTAAGGGTGATACTGGTCCTATCGGGCCAGCAGGTCCAAAAGGTGATATTGGTAATATAGGTCCATCTGGTCCAACTGGTTCTCAAGGCCCAATTGGTCCAGAAGGCCCTATGGGTCCACAAGGAGAACAAGGTGAACAAGGTGAAAGAGGCCAACAAGGAGATGTTGGTCCTCGTGGTGAACGTGGACCAGAAGGTCCAGCTGGTCCACAAGGATTAATTGGAGAACGTGGACCTAAAGGTGATACTGGTGATATCGGACCACAAGGACCAACTGGTGAAAAAGGGCCTCAGGGTGAACGTGGACCAATTGGGCCTGAAGGTGATATTGGTCCACAAGGAGAAATGGGCCCAGCTGGTCCGATAGGTCCGACTGGTAATACATCTATATTTTCATTTGCTACAAGTGAATCTGTTAGTAATAATTCTTTTATTGGTTTAGGAAACTCATCAAATATTTTTTCAAGAAATACATTAGTTGTTCCTTTTAATTGCACTACTGATACATTTGCATTTAATATCAGAGAATTATCAGCTAATACAAGTTATACTGCAACTTTATATATTAACAATGTAGCTACAACATTAATTGCAACTATTCCTAATGGTGCAACTTCATATAAAATAAAAGTTAATGGAAATATAACATTAGGTGAATTAGACCTAATCAGCGTAAAAATAACAATTGGAAGTGGTAATGGAGGTGCATTAAGTAATGGTGCTTGTGTATCATTAGTTGTTAAAGAATATTAAATAAATGTCTTAAAAATATTCTTATTCATATGTGTTAGTCGCCATTCAAAATTGATAATATCAATTTTGAATGTACGCTAACATCTTTGGGTTCTAAGTTCAAAATTATTAATTTTGAACTTAGAATTACCCATATATTATAATATATTATTATATATATTATAATATAATGAGTAGTGTTAGGAAAATCACATCGCTTATTAATGCCCCATCACCTATTATTGTGCCTCCACCACCACCAATTGAACCACCACGGGATGAAATAATAAACCATCCAATTGATTCAACATCTGGTTTATTAAATATAGATGGGTATCATATTGGCCCACCTGGTCCACCAACAACTGATTCAGAAATTTTATCTTTAATATTATATTTAAATCCAATTTATTTTCCATTGTATGATCCATCTCAATTTACACAATTAAAAGATCATATTTATTATTTTATTAATAATACTCGTTTTGATATAGGTAGCCGTTATGTTGTTAAAGATTTTATACTTCCAATTTTTAATATTTATGATGATGGTAATATTTTAAATCCAGATTATGGTTCAGATTCCGATTTATTTTATGAAGCTTCAAATAAATTAACAAATACATTTAATTCAAATAGTCCTACTAGTTCTTCTCCACTTGTATTTAATTCTGAATACCCTCATATTATAGATAATTTAATAGGTTTATTATATTTTTTGAAACCAACATGCACTAACGATTGTTTTATTTTAAACTTAGGTTCTTTATATCATGCGACATGCTTGTTGTTTAAAAAATTACCTGAAGGATTAATCAAAGTAGTTCATATAAATACTGGGCTGGGTATTAATGTCAAAACTGTTTATCATGATTTAACTACATATCATAGAATATTTGAAAAAACAATTTATTTAACTCCTGAAATGATACCCGCTTTTATTAAATTTTTAAAACCATTTTTATTTTTTAGAAAAGCACATCTAGCTGATGTTAATTTACCAATAAAATATGTAATGATTGTAATGAGTGATTATATTGACAGAGTATTAAATTATGAAATTGATTTTGATAGAAAATATATGAAACCATTTTATAATGTTAATTATAATAATATTTATGATTACTATCTAAATATGTATGAATCTATTAAAATGTCAAGTGAGTTTACTTATAAGTATTTAAATGACATATTTTCTTTTAATTCATTTAGAATGAGATTTAAAAAAACAGGAATGGATTATACACAAAATCAATATGATGCAATATTTAGAGATATAAATCATTTTAATAACAAATCAAAACTTTTTTATGATTATTTTATGGAATTTAAAGAATCCAGACTTGAAGATTTTAATGATAATATACCACTCCAAAATTATCTAAGAAAATCATTAGATAATTTTAAAATACATTTTGATAAAACAATATATTTTACAGCTCAATCAGCAGGAACATGTATGTATAAATCTTTATTAATGTCAATGATTTATAATTTTATATATTATAATGACAAATATAATGATGACTTGATTTTTAATGTATATTTAGAATTTTCTATGGAATGTTTCGCAAATTTAAATAATACATTAACTGTTCAATCTTCATATAATCTTGAAAAAGCATATATTGAACAAACTAGTAATACTTCAAAAATTATTAATCAATTAGTTATAGATGAAATTATATCATCTGAATTTAAATTAGTAGAATTTGTTAAAAATAAAAAACTTAAATATATTCCATTAAATTACCAAGTAGATAATAGCGTTCTTATAAATACAGAAGATATTAGAATTTCAGTAATTCATTTAGATATTTTAAATGAAATTTTAGATAATATAAGAAATAATAATAATAGAGCTGATAATTTAAATAGAATAAATGATTTAATTTTACAATTTATTAAAAACAGTGAGTTAAAAGATATTCATAGAACTTATTGTGAGGTATTATTATTATGTATTGTATGGGAATTATATTATCATAAAGATATATGGGAAGAAAGAATAAATCAATATAATTTTCATTATTCTAATATAATATTTCTTGATTTATTAGCATTTGGTAAATTTAGATTAGATTTTAATTATAATGAAGTTGAATGGATATCTAAATTTTATATTTATATAACATTTAATAGTATCTTAATAGAAGAAACAGAAATATTAAAAAATATAATTTTATTATCACAAAGAAGAAGTGATGAACTTCGTATAATATTACCAAATAGTATCGTTAATTATAATATAAATGGCATTATTAATGAAAAAATAACAGAAAATAATATAGACCAAATTTATGCAAGTAGATTAAGTATTGAACCAATTAATCAACCAACAAGTCACACATTACCTCCACCTCCACCTCCGCCCCAAAGTTTTTTAACATCAGCCGTCCCACCACCATTACCACCACCACCGATTATAAGTGGTTCTGCTGGAGCTTTATTTGGACCCATAGTATCAGGAACAACAGTTGGGACTCAGCCACCATTAAGACCAATGATAACTATACCAGTAGAAATGATTGTTCCTCCACCTGTTGCACCTAGACCTAGACCAGTTCCTTTAACTATGGATGCAGCACCGGCAGATACACCTGTGCTCCCACCTCCTCCACCACCAATTAGAATGTATGAAACATCAACAATAAGTAGAATTTATAAATATTTTAATTATTTATATTTTAAATCTGATATAATTCAACAAAATTATTCATTTACACATTATATGTTTGATAATGATATATTTAATTTTAATCGTTTTATGATTAATCATTTTAAACATAACGACAATTTTCACATTGAATTAAGTGAAAGTTTTAAAAATATAAAATCAAATGAAAATTATAAAAGAATATATACAATATCTAATATAATTAATCAAAAAGAGGGGACTTTAATAAATAATATTTATATAATGCAATCTTTTATTGATGCATTTTCTATATATTGTGTTTATTTAACAGATGCTGAAAAATATAAAATATTAAAACAAATATTCATTAGTTGCAAACCAATTATTGAAAATTATGTTGATATTATTAATAATAAATTAATAAGTCAAGTGGTTGAATTAATTAATACAATTTTACCTGATGTATTTATTAGTATTTTAAGTAATACAATTTTTATGAGTTTTAAATTAGATAAATATTTGAATAAATACTCAACAAATTTATATGATAATAATAGTGCTGATGTAAAAGTTAAATATGATTTTTCTCATCCAAATTCAATTTATTTTCTATATAAGCAACTATTGGAATTATTTGAAAATGATAATCCAATTAATAAAGACGCAATTGACAAAATAGTATTGCTTCAATTAAATACAATTGATTCTCCATATTTTAATGTTGATAAGAAAAATCCATTATTAAAAAATTTAATTATTGGTGATACTGTTATTACTGATAAATTTAATAAAATCAATCAATTAGAAAGAACAGAACGTTTTAATGGTGTGAATGTTAATAGATATTTTCTACTTGGAAAAATATTAAGTTGTAATAATAAAATTAATAGTTATATTAATGAAAGAAAAACACATTTAGTATATGTATTGGAAAGACATCATTATCATAGTAATTATAATGTATCTGCGTATATGCCTGATAATGTAGTAATTGCATTTGAAATAAAACCAGGACCTAATAATCAAATTATTTTGAAAGATAATGGTTTTATTAATTCAAACCCTATATTATTTTCTTATAATAATATGGTAGATGATTACCCTTTTATGGCTTTCGCAAGTGATGAAGCAATTAATTTTATAGAAAAGAAACATAATAACTACATATTACATTGTATATCAAATAATATTAATGATGAACATCACGAATTACACCGAATTGTTAAAGAAAGATTTGATAATTACTATGTAAGCTTTCAAATTAAACAAAACTATTTAACACCATTTATAGATACAAATAAACATAACTATCTAACAGTATTTTATAGTATGTTAAATCCAATTAAAAGTTATGTTCGAAATATGGTTGCCCCTAATATTACTCAATTTGATTTTAAATTACAAAATATTGTAGGTTTAGATGTATTATCTGATTTTAAAGATAGTGGTAGAGTGGAAGAATTATTTAATTCTACCAAAAGAAATATTAATAAAATAATAAATAGTATATTACTTACTGAAAATGTTCCATATGTTAATTTAGTTGAATGGATTAATAATAATACTGACAATTCATTAACCTTATATAATGAAAAATTAAAGTGTGATTTAGATTGTAAAAAAATATCAGCAGACCCATTTAAAGAAAAAATTAAAAATATTAAACATTTGTTAATTCGTATAAGAAAATTTTTAATTAAAAAATTAAATCATGACTATGCAAGATATTTAGAATTTTTATATAAAAACTATTTCACATGCTATTTCATTATGCAAGCTAATATTTATATTAATTCATTAAATAGATTATTAAGTGCTATCAATAATTGCGAACCAATATTATGCCATGAATTAATTGAAATGAATAATATTTTTAATAAGAAAGTTGACTATAAATATCCAATTATTTGTGGTATTGTTGAAATTTTATTTGGTAATATTATTAAAAATGAACAGTGGGACAAAATTAATTCAATATATCAAAATTATTTAAATAGAGAAAATAATAAATGGCAAGTTCATCAATTTATGATGGGTAAAGGTAAAAGTAGTATTATTACACCAATGATTATTTCAATGTTGCATTTTAAATATGAAAGAAGTATTTATTTAGTTGTTCCAGAACATTTAAAAAAACAAACAATTAATACAATGGTTGAATATCAAATATTTTTAGGAATTAATACAAATGTATATTCAGATAATGATATTAAATTAGAATTCTTAAATGGAACATTAAGAATATCTAATAGTATTTTAATAATTGATGAATTTGATTTTATGTATAGTCCATTACAAAGCAATTTTAATAAAATAGAACTGTCAGAAAAATTAGAAGATGATAAAATAGAAAGAGTTTTTACAATAGTTAATGATATGTTAATTAAAGGCATTAAATATAAAAGTCGTCCATATAAAGTAGTTTCTGAAATTAAAAATATATTATCTGATTCAAATAATATTAAAAATGTTAGTTATGGTATGAGTGAAAAAGAAAATTATAGATATTGTATCCCTTATATGAGAAAAGACAGTCCTAATGAAGGTTCTAAATTTAGTTCTATTCTTTTAACAATGGTTTTAACTATTTTATATTTCTATAATCCAATTCTTAAAAAATATATATTAGAAATAAAGGATATATCTTTGGCATTTGATAATAAAAAATTATTTAGAAAATTATTAAAAGTATACAATATAAATCAAACACAAATTGAAGATGTTTTATATGATTTTAGAAAGATATCAATTGATAATATGCCAGTTATTCCTGAAAATATAATGAGAGAATATATGGTTCACATATTTAGTCAGTTAAAGAAATCATTAATTATTAAAAATTGTTCTTTCATTGATTTAATTAATATGGATAGTAGATGGCAAGTTGGTTATTCTGGAACAGTTAATATTAATATGAATTTTCCATTAATACAAAATTGGATTAAATATAATCCTGTTATAATAGAAGATCCTGATGAAAAGAAAAATGTTCAAATAGCATTAACTAATGATTCTACTATTCATAGAATAAATAAATATAATGTAGCTGATGTATTTGATTTAGTAATTAATAATAAATATAATGTTCTAATTGACGCATGTGCTTTATTAAAGGATTATGATAATAAACAAGTCGCAGAAATATTATATAATAAATTACCTAAAGGTAAAAAGAAAACAATTATTTACTTATTAAAAGATGATACAAAGATGATCTATAATGGAGAACATATATTATACGAAGAAAAGATGTATAAAACAAATGAAATTATTTATTATTATAGCCAACGCCATATAGTAGGCATTGATTTTAAACAACCAAATATCTTAAACGGATTAATTTTAATAAATAATTCAAATATATATACTGATGTATCTCAAGCTATTTATCGTATGAGAAAATTAAATAAAGGTCATACTGCTAAAATATGCTATGTAATTGAAGATGAAACATCAAATATAACTACATCACAACAAGTATATGATTTAATTACTAATAATGAAATTAATATGAATAATCAAAATAAGCCAATGTTATTATATCAATATATTAAATTTTTTATACGTAAATATTATACAAAACATTATTTTGAAGTTGATTTAAATATATTTAGTAATCAACCAACTGTTGATATTATATATAGAAAATTAGCACATAATTTATTCAGTTTAGAATATACATCACCTAATCAACTGGTTAATCAAGCACTGCGTAATTATAGAATTAGAGGAGCCTATAGTACAGTTACTTTTAGATCAAGTAATACTTTAATTGATGGGCTAATGGATGAATTAATGGCTTTTGATTTAGATACATTATTAAAATTAGTATTTAACACAAATAGTATACAAAAAGAGGTATCATCTGAAATACAAACTGAAAGTGAAGTAGCAATTGAACAACTAAGAACAACACTTGCTATACCTGATTTTAATGAATTATATAGAAGAATCACAATTAAATATAATCCATTACGTGGTATTGAAATATTTTTAAATAATTTTACATATAAAACAATTAATTTAGGTGATAAATTATTATCATTTTCACGTAATTTGATTAAAAATTTACCTGGTGCCAATACAGCTATAATTATTAGATTAAATAATAATACCTATTTATTAGACCATTTATCAGTATTTAGTCATTATGTATATATGTGTCCTATTTATACATTAAGTGGTAATTTAATTAATCATTTTGTTTTTACATCATTACCAAAGAGTATTGATTTTAGCACAATATTTAATTATAAATTATTAAGTATGAACAATTTAGGTGCAGTTGTAGATGAAATAAATATAGGATATATAATATTTGGGATAACAGAAGATTTAGCTCCAATTAATACTGTTATATCAGAAGAAGATGCTCATGATATTAAAGTTTTAATAGCTTTATCTGATGTTAATATTTTTAGAACAAATGATCCTGAATTAGTTAATTTAATAAGAAATATAAATTTAACTATAGAATATGCTAATAAACATAAAATATTTAATTTTATTGATGATAGAGTTAGAATCTATACTTCATCTTTATTAGACTTTTATCAAAATATGCCAAATAATAAAACAACTGATAATAATATTTATAGACCAGAAGTTCAAGGAGGACCATCTAGCTCAGTTGTTACTCATGAATTAGGATTTACATTAAATTCAAATAGAGAACAAAGAGAATTAGAAGTATTACAAGTTGCAACTTAATTTATTGATGATAAATTTTTGAATAAACAACTAATACAATTACATTCTTTCATTGATAATATTTCATTTAATTTTTGATATATTATTGATTTTTTATCAAAATTATTTGAAAAATTATTTATAAAATTCCAATAACAAAAAAATAATTCCAAATATGATAATCTAATAATAGGTTCAATATATTTTTCATCAGTATATTTTTTTAATGAGCGTTGGCTGTCTTCGGAAATAATTTTTATTTTAATTATTTCATTTTTAATGAGGTTATAATTAACATTTATATTTTTATAATTGTTAATTATTTTTAAAATTTTTTGTATTGAATCTTTGTCTAGAGTATGTTTGGAATTAGTTATAATATTATAATTATTATTTGGTAAATATCTTTTGATGTGAACTGGGAGAATATTTATAGGATTATTATCATAATTAATTTTTTTTAATTTATCCAAACCATGAATAAAATTAATATCTTTCAAATAATTATTATTACATTCTAATTCTGTAATATTATTTCCTTTGAATAATAAACTTGTTAAATTATTATGAGAAATAAATAGTTTTTCTAATTTAGGACTACATGACAAAGTTTTAATATTATTATGTGATATATCTGCTAATTCTAAGTTTGGCAAATAATGAACTTTTTTTATTTTATTATTAAATGCATATAGTATTTTTAAATTAGTAATAGGTGGAAATTCTTCTAATTCATTGTTATAAATTTCTATTTCTTCAATACAACTAACAATTGGAATTAATTTAATTTTATTACATGATGCGTTTAATTTTCTAATATTAATAAAATTTGCTATAAAATCAATATTATCCAAATTACAATTATTACATTTAAATACTTGTATTTGTGAATAAAATTCTTTTGGAATATCTTTTATACCTTGATATTCATACACCTCTGTATTGTTATGTAATTGTAATTTAATAGGCATTATTAATTGTTTTAATTATAATTCAATAATAATATCAATTTTTATTTATAATAACATAAATTAATTTCTTTTATCGACTAAATTTTCTAAAGATGGTAGATATGGTAAATTAGATTTATTAATATGTGAATTATAACAAATTAATTCTCTTAATTTAGGATACGGATAGATTTTTTTTATAGCTTCGTTATTACTACAATCTAATACTTCTAATTCCATATAAATTTCAAAATCTTTAATATAAGAATTATTAATATATAATTCTTTTAATTTTGGCATTCTACCTAGTGATATTAAATTAGGATTTCCTGCTACATTTAATATTTCTAAGTTTTTAAAATGTGGTAAATTTGTTAAATAGTTTAATGTAAGACACAAACTATTAATATTATCATTACTACTAATAGTATTAAGTTTGTTTTGCATCATTTCAACTTGTTCTAATTTATGACAATATTCTAATCCAATAATTTCTTTAACTCTACTTCTATTACATCTTAAAAATTTCAAATTATGAAAATAACTTAAATCTAATATCTTAATATTATTTAATCCAACATCTAATTGTTCTAAATTTGGAAACATCAACCCAATATTGGTAATATCTCGTAATTTCATTTCAATTGCATTAAGCGCTGTAGTTTTTTCATAATTTTCTTTAGGCACATCTTTTAATTTATTATAAGTATGCAAATTATTATCAAAATATAATTCATATGGCATTAATTATGTTCTTTAGTATATAAATCAATCTTTTATCAATATTTTTAACCAAAGATAAACCTATGGTTATAAATATTGATTTAATTATTATATAAAAATCTATTTTTAATTATAATAAATATGACACGCGATAATATAATTTTAGTTGATACATCTTATACAACTTTTCATCGGTTTTTTGCAACAATTAGATGGTATTCATTTGCAAACAAGGATGCATTCAAAGAGCATAAGGATGATAATACTTATGATTGGAGTCAAGAACCATTATTTATTGAAAAATATACAAAAATGTATTTAGAATCAATAATCAATTTAGTTGGTAAAATAATTTATAATGATAGTATTATTATATTTTGTCAGGATGCACCATCAGATACATTATGGAGACATGAATTTGCAGAATGTTATAAGGGAAATAGAATAGATTTGTCTGAAAAATATAATTTTAAGCCGACGTTTAAATATACATATGAGGAATTAATCCCTAAATTAGTTAAAGAAAATAAAAATATTCATTCACTTCTTGTTCCGAGAATGGAAGCAGATGATTTAATTGCTTTGGCTACAAAATATATAAAATATAAAAGACCAGATAATATTACATATATTATTTCTGGTGATAATGATTTCTTGCAATTAGGTCATGATAAATTATATATTGCTGATTATAAAAAGGATAATTTAATTCATCTTACAAAAGAAGAAGCGAGAGAAGCATTAAGACAAAAGATTGTATCAGGAGATTGTAGCGATAATATTCCATCAATATTTACTGACCAAAAAATAAGTAATAAGATAAAGAAAGAGGTTAAAGAAAATAAAGATGCTATGAAAAAATTTCTATCAGAAAATGATAAATCAAATCTTCAATATAAAAAAAATAAAAAAATGATAAGTTTCAAATATATACCAAAACATTTTAGAAAAACAGTTTATAAAAAAATAAAAACAATTGTTTAATATACATAATGTGTGGTATTTTTGGGATAATTTCAATTAGTAAAATAAATATATATAAATATATTTTAGATGGATTAATGCAATTACAAAACCGTGGTTATGATTCTTCAGGTATAGGAGTAATTAATAATATTAATAATGCATATTTTTTTGAAACTATTAAGAAGGCTACTACCAATGATATAAATTCATTAGATTATATAAATAATCATATTAATAATGATAATTATAATAACTATGTTGGTATAGGTCATAATAGATGGGCTACACATGGAGGTAAAACAGATTATAATGCCCATCCTCACATAAGTAATGATGAAAAGATATTAATTGTTCATAATGGGATTATAGAAAATTATTTAGAATTAAAAGAAATGTTAATTAAAAATGGTTATAAATTTTATTCAGATACAGATACAGAAGTAATTGTAAATTTAATATCATTTTTTTATGATAATATTAATAATATTATTCATAGTATAAATGAAACAATTAAATTATTAAGAGGAACGTATGGATTAATAATTTTATGTATTGATAATCCAGATGATATTTATTGTATTAGACAAGGTAGTCCAATATTAATTGGTCATAATGATAATATTTGTATTATTACATCTGAACAAAGTGGATTTTGTAAATTAGTTAATAATTATATAGTTCTTGATAATAATGATTTATGTATTATAAGTAATAAAAATAATTCAATTAATATAACAACAAATTCAGAATATAAATTAAAAGATATTAAATTAGGTAATTATTCTTTATCTCCATATCCATATAAACATTGGACCTTAAAAGAAATATTTGAGCAACCATATGCTATAAATAGTGCATTAAATTTTGGTGGTAGAATTAAAAATGATTATGAAGTAAAATTAGGAGGTATTGAAAATTTTAGTGATCTATTAATTGATGTAGAACATGTTGTATTTTTGGGTTGTGGGACATCTTATCATGCTGGATTATATGCAACACATCTATTTAAAAATTTATGTGATTTTACAACAGTAAGTGCATTTGATGGAGGAGATTTCACTGAAAATGATATTCCAAAAAAAGGTAAGACTGTTTTTGTATTAATAAGTCAATCAGGGGAAACTAAAGATTTGCATAGAATTATAAAAATAGCAAATGATAATAATGTAAAAAATAATATTATAACAATAGGAATAGTAAATGTAGTTGATTCATTAATAGCAAGAGAAGTATTATGTGGCATTTATTGTAATTCTGGAAAAGAAACAGCAGTTGCATCAACTAAAGCATTTACTAGTATGATTGTATGTATGTCCTTATTAGCAGTATGGTTTGCTCAGAAACAAAATATTAATTTATTAAAAAGAAAACAAATAATAAATGATTTACGTAATTTATCAGAACAATTTAATAAATGTATTAGTTTCTGTAATGATGCAGTTAAAAATATGATATTTAATGATAATTTATTTATATTAGGAAAAGGAACAGACAAATATATTAGTTATGAAGGAGCATTAAAAATAAAAGAAATATCTTATATCCATGCGGAAGGTTATTCATCAAGTTCATTAAAACATGGTCCTTTTGCTTTGCTGGATGAAAAAATGAATGTTATATTATTGGATTGTAATGATCATCATGACAAAATAAGAAATTGTTATGAAGAAGTTAAATCTAGATATGCACCTATTTTATTAATTTGTAATAATGATAATATTAATCATGAAAATAAAATAAAAATACCATATAATAAAACGTTTGGTTCATTATTAGCAGTAATACCACTTCAATTAATTGCATATTATAATTCTATAAATAATAAAAAATATCCAAATATAAATCCTGATTTACCAAAAAATTTAGCAAAAGTAGTAACTGTAGAATAAGTTTACTTTAAATAAATTTATTAATAATTTTAATGGATCAAATTATAAATAAATTAGATGAAATTAATAAAAATATGAATATAATAAATCAAAGACTAGAGTTAATAGAAACTAAACTAAATATTATAAATGATAATACTGCAAATATGGATAATCATATACAATTTGTAGAGAATGTATATGATAAAATAAAACAACCATTAAGTTATACAGCTAATAAAATCAGTTATTATATGAACTCAAATTCAAATTCATTAGAAAATTTTAATTTGCCTGAACTGAGACCATAAATAAACCACCTATTATTGCTATATTTTTTAACATATCATTGTGTTGAGAAGCATCTGTAATTGGATGATAAATAATTGTAGCTAATACTGTAAAAGCAATTAATAACCATGAACCAATTTGTAATAATATCTTACTTTCATCAAGTATGCCAATTAACATTAAAATTGGTGCAATTATTAAAATTAATATGGCAATTATTATAATTGCCTGAGATGCATTATATGCAAATAAATTTGAAAAGATACCTGTATTTACTTTTTGATGGAAACCAAGTGTGGTATCATTTAAATTAAATATTTTAGTTAGTCCAGAATATATAAATAAAATACTAATTAAAATAATTGCTATTAATTTTATTAATTTTTTATATTCCATATATAATATATTTTAGAATTAAAATCTTTATTTAAAAATTTTTAAATACTCTATATTATTTATCATAATTGTTTATTAAATTCAAAAATCTATTTATTATTAATATGAATATTAATAATAATTATGAATTATTTACAATAGGAGATTTTGGTATTGATGAAACGCACAAATTGGTTTTTTATAATGGTAATGGTGGTGATGTAATTATACCTAATTCAGTAATTAATATAAATGAAGTATTTAAAAATAATTCGAATATTATATCAATAAGTTTTCAAACAGGTTCTACTATAGATTCTATAAGTAATAATGCATTTAGTAATTGTTATAATTTAAATAAAATTAATTTACCACAAAATTTAAAATCAATTGGAAATATGTCATTTTCTAATTGTACTTCACTAACAGAAATTATTATTCCATCAAGTGTCACTTATATAGATAATTATGCATTTAAAAATTGTAATAATTTAAAAAACATATTTATTAGAAATCCTAATGTTTATATTAATAATTCTCCTAATGGAAATTCATTTTTAAATATAAATAATGATGCTACTGGATATTTTACTGTTAAACCAGAATTATTAAGCACTGATGGAAAATGGAATGGTTTAAATGTAGATTATGAAATAAATTATACTACATCTAGTATACCTACAAAATATGTTATAACATTAACTGAATCTGTACTGACAGTATCATCAACAACATCAACTCAGCCAGAAACAACAACAACCACATTATCATCATCAACATCAACAACATCAACAACATTACCACCAACAACAACTCAGGCAGAAACAATAACATCAACCACATTACCACCAACAACAACTCAGCCAGAAACAACAACATCAACCACATTACCACTAACATCAACTCAGCCAGAAACAACAACATCAACCACATTACAACTAACATCAACTCAGCCAGAAACAACAACAACCACATTACCACCAACAACAACATCAACCACATTACCACCAACAACAACATCAACCACATTACCACTAACATCAACTCAGCCAGAAACAACAACAACCACATTACCACCAACAACAACATCAACCACATTAACACCCAGCTTTATGAGCATTATTACAACTCAGCCAGAAACAACAACAACCACATTACCACTAACCTTAACCTTAACCTCAACCTCAACCTCAACCTCAACCTCAACCTCAACCTCAACCTCAACCTCAACCTCAACCTCAACCTCAACCTCAACCTCAACCTCATCATCCACTATACCTATTGAATCAACTATAGAATATACTGATAAATCAAATTTAGGAACTGTTTTATATAATAGTATATTAAATAGTATCAATAATTTAACAACATCTTAATAGAATATCAAATAATTTTAATTAAAACAAAGTAAATAAAAATGCCGATAAACCAATCAATAATATACAAGAATTAAAATCTGATATTATTTTAGAACTATGGATATTACAATAATCAAATTTATTCAAGTCTGTATTTAATATTTCATCATTATCGATATAATAGTCCATTTTAATATATTTAATTCTTTTATTATATTTTGTTTTACATTTAAATTTTTTAATTTTTTTAATTTTGTTTATTTTCATAATTATATATAATATATATATATATTATATATAATTATTAACGATTATAACTCGCTATTAATTTTAATTATATTAATATTTTTATCAATCATACTATCTATTATTTTTTCTATGTTTATATCATTTTTATAATCATGTAAATATTTAATTTCTCTTATTCCACTAGCGACTAACATTTTAAAACAATTAATGCATGGATAATGTGTAATATATGCAGTAGCACCATTAGTAGAAACACCTCTATTTGAACAATCAACAATAGCATTACATTCCGCATGAACAGTCGCCTGTTCATGAGTATTATTACCATCAGTTGAAATTATACTTTGATGAATAGCTCCTGGTAAGAAACCATTATAACCAGCACTAATTATACGATTATTTTTAACTAATACACATCCAACATGTAATCTATTACATGAAGAACGACATGAAATTAATAATGCAGTAGATATAAAATAGTCATCCCAATCAATTCTTTCATTATAATCATGATTAGATATATTAATAATATTTTGAATTAATCTATTCATTATTTATTCATGTATTCTAAGCTTTAACAAGTAATTATTGTGATATAAAATAACAGCTAACGCAAAGCACACAACGCCAGCACCAATATGAATCCAATGAGGAAAAGTATTTGGAATGAGCCATCTAATCATTTTGTATTGTGTTTCATAAGGTAAGAAAGAAAAATAGACTGAAAGTAATATTAATATTACAACAAAAATTTCTATTATCATATATATATATATGGAGATTAAAAATATTTTAAAAACTATATTGATTTTACCAATAATTGATTTTATATATTTAACATTAATTTCATCTTATTTTAAACAACAAATAAAAGATGTTCAAGGAAAAGATAGCACTTTTAGAATTATTCCAACAATTTTATGTTATGTTGCATTAGTTGTTGCTCTTTATATGTTTGTTATAAATACAGATGCATCAAAAGAAGATAAAATACTAAAGGCATTTATATTAGGTTTATGTATATATGCTGTATATGAAATGACAAATTATGCATTAATTACAGACTGGCATATAAAGACAGTATTAATTGATACATTATGGGGAGGTATATTGTTCGCTCTTACTACATTCTTGGTTACTACTATTAATTTCTAATAACTTTTGGTTATTTTTATGGATCAATTCAAAATTTTTATACATATAATATATATGATTTAACGTAATTATAAACATAAATACAATAATAACTTGAGCATAAAATTCATCATCTGATTTTTTTTTATTATCTTCTCGCCATTTATATGCTCTTAATATCATTTCTCTTTTTGTTTGGTAATCCATATTATAATACTTTATATAAATATTATAATATTTAAGCGACCATAGCACTATAGTTTAAATATTAATATAATATATTATATATTATATGTTAAAATCTGTTTGTAATAAATCTGATATTCATATTCAATCTTTAGAAGAAGAAAGGTTATATAGTATAACTACAAATATAGAATTAAATATAGATAGTTATAATAAAGTTGTTGATATAATTAAAAACAAAGAACTATATAATTTATTATTAAAATTAAATAGTGACATTATGTCAAATATAGAAATAAATGATATTTGCGAAGATAGTGAGAATATTAAAATAACATTTTTAGATTTAGATCCAGATTTTTCATCATTCGAAGAGAACTTTATTCATTTTAATAATAAAATAATCATTAAAGATGATTATAATATTGATTTATTTGGAATGGGATTATATAATAGTAGTATTGAATATATAAACATGTCATTTAAATATTGCGATAATATATTATCAATAAATGTATTATTTAAAAATACTGGAAAATTATATCCCTATTTTATAGAAGAAATTAAAGCATTTATGTTTCGTAAAATTATTTATAGATTAAAAGATTATATAATTAAAACTTATATATCATAACACAATTTTGATTTAAAACTATTGAATGATTTCCCAATTAATTCATTAAATTTCATATCAGTTAATTTGGTTATAAATCCTAAACCACTTGATGCTGTTAATAATATTTTAGATGTAAAATCATTAAATCCGATTTCATATTTATTTAAAATATTTATTATAATTAATATATCTGTATTAATAATATTATTATTTTTAAACATTTCATTATTATTAATTTTATTTAATATTTCATCTTTTGCTGATTGTATTCTATCATTTAATCTATTTTTATTATATATATTAAAATATAAATGTAATGTATCTATATTAAATATTTCATTTATTAATTTAATATAATCTTTATTTGATATATTATTATAAAAATTAAATAAAAAATTTTGTTGATCAATATTTATTTTATGAACTATACCAAAATCAATATATGAGATCCTATTATTGTCTAAAAATAATATATTACCTGGATGTAAATCACCATGAACAATTCCATATTTAAAATTATTTAATATATATGCTTTTAAATATAAATTACAATATTCTTCTCTTTCATCTATATTTAAATCATTTATATGACGACCTTCAATATAATCCATTACAATTAATTTATTATTATTTTCTGTAAAATATTTATATGCTTGTGGTATAATAATCTTTTTATTTTGTTTATACGGATTATAAAATAAATTTAAATTATCTATTTCTTTAATAAAATTTAATTGATTTTGTAAAGGTTCTATATTTTGTAATATGATTTTATGTAAATTAAAATTATTGCTAATTATTTTAATTTTATACAAAAAATCAGTAATTTTACCTATATATATAAATAATTCAATTGCTTCTTTTATTTTAATATCTATATTATTTCTTAATAATTTGATTACGATAGGTTTATCATTTAATAATCCCTTAAATATTAGAGAAATTGTCCCTGAATTTATTGGAGTGCTATCTGTTATGATTAATCTATCTCCATTGTTATGTGCAATTAAATTTAAATTCATTAATGATTTATAATCAATATCATTATCAGTATAGTCGACATTATTTGTAAATTTTTTAATATAATTTGAAATCTCTTCACTATTAACATTATTATCAGATATCCATTGAATTAATTTTGTATAAAATATATTTATTTTTGATAATTCATCTAATGTGTTTTTTACTATAATAACAGAATTATTATAATATTTATATAAAATATAATTTTTCGTCATAACATATAATGTTTTAAATAATGTAAATATCATTATATTATTATATTATAATAATATAATGTTTAATTAACGAATTATTAATGGGTTAATCCATGCTTAATTACATCATCGAAATTTCTTACTAATAATACTTCAAAATGTTCATCTATTAATTTAGGATTATTTTTAATAACATTTTCCAAATCAATCTTATTATTATATGGTATTAATGCTCTAGATGCTCCACCTCTTTTAGCCGCATTTAATTTCTCATCTAATCCACCAATTTCAGTAACTTCTTCTCTTAAATTAATTTCACCAGTCATAGCAACTGTATGTTTAACCTTCTTGTTAATTAATCGTGAATAAAATGCTAAAGTCATGGCAGCGCCAGCTGATGGACCTTCTTTACCAGTGCTACCATCAGGACAATGAATATGAAAACATTCAGGTGTTTTAGCCCATTTATTCATCCATATATTTTTAGTATTTTCATCTAACTTATTCCATGCAACTGATAAAGCAACTTCAATACTTTCTTTAATAACTTCTCCTAATGAACCAGTTGCTTTAACAGTCATAACATCTTTTGCAGGAATTAAAACAGATTCAATAGGTAGAACACCACCTTGACCTAAACTATTAGCCCATAAACCATTAACCATCCCAATTCCATCTTTATTATGAACTGTTAGATGGATATATTTTGGTTTTGATTTATATAATTCATCGTAAATATTTTTTGAAACATTAATTGGAAATTTAATAGTTTCATCGCCAATTGTGGATTTTGTTAAATTTGCTTTATTTAATTCTCTAATAATTTTATATAAATGCTCTTTTAATCTTCTAACCCCACCTTCATTAGTATAATTATTAATAATATCATTTAGTATTTCATCTGATATAATAACATCTGTTTCTTTAATTCCAACATCTCTACATATATCTTTTAATAAATAATTAGTTGCTATATGTAATTTCATATCATTTGTTAAATATTTTGTCTCAATCATTGTGATACGGTCTCTTAATATATAATTAATTTTGTCTGGTTCATTAAATGAAAATATAAATGTAACCTTTGATAAATCTAAATCAATATCATAAAAATATTTATCACGAAATAATTTATTTTGAGCTGGATCAATTAAATGAATTAATAAATTTATAATTTCATCTCCTTTTGGTCCCTCGCTAACTTTATCCAATTCATCAAAATAAATAATTGGATTCATGCATTTGGCATCCATTAATGCTTGAGCTATACGACCATAAATGGAACCTTCATATGTATATGAATGACCATCTA
>JACCDO010788009.1_pt1 | contig 32227 bp, 21 predicted proteins | sample 7446101 | NCBI WGS metagenome assembly JACCDO01 (sample SAMN15323440, study PRJNA562643) | freshwater metagenome | isolation source: river surface water | place: USA:Blue River Watershed | collected 2017-08-16 | reverse complement strand
TATATCCCCAGTTATACACCAAGTTTTGTACCAAGTGCGGCGCCATCTAAAATACCGACTTTTGTGCCAAGTGCAGTACCTAGTACAGCGATGCCATCCTTTACCCCTTCATATATCCCCAGTTATACACCAAGTTTTGTACCAAGTGCGGCGCCATCTAAAATACCGACTTTTGTGCCAAGTGCAGTGCCCACTGTTGCACCATCACCCTTGCCATCATCACACCCATCATCAGTACCATCATCACAGCCATCCTCATGTCCATCATCATGTCCATCGTCACAGCCATCCTCATGTCCATCCTCATATCCATCATCACAACCATCGTCATACCCATCGTCACAGCCATCATCATATCCATCATCAATGCCATCCTCTCAGCCATCCTCATGTCCATCATCACGACCATCATCACAGCCATCCTCATACCCATCACTACAGCCATCGTCACACCCAACATCAATGCCATCATCCCAGCCATCATCATATCCATCATTACAACCAATATCGAATCCTTCTTCAATGCCATCTACACAGCCAACTGCAATACCCTCAGTGCAACCATCTTCAACACCGACATCAAGACCAGTTTTTACTGATATTATCAATGTTAATACATTGTCTGAACCAATTACTGCTGAGGTAGTTTCAGAAAAAGTCAACTTCTATCTAGGTACTTAATAACCGCCTATGCCTCATCTTATACTGTTTTCTCAATATTTTTTGTTATTTACTTTAGGTTCATTCATCGCCTACTTTTTGGGATGTTTTGTACTGTTAACATTGCTAGATTACTCCAAGATAGGCAAGAATATTGTCCGACAGCTTCACGATTCTGCGTATTCTTCAAACAAATTCACCCCGTTAATGACTCATGATGAGCTACACAGTCATGTTGAAAACTCATCTTTGATTTTGAATAAGAGTAAAGCCAAGATGGTGTTCAATAAGTTGAAGGCAAAAGACTATGAGATCAGTAAGCTGTTAGAAGATGAAGCGAGGCTTAATGCTTTGCTTGCAGAACACGAAAGCAGTAAGACTATGTCCTCGGCAAAACAAACCAAATTGTACTCAGCTGGCTTCTATGCATATATTGATCAACGCCGCACATTTCTAGGCTGTCAGTCTCTATTATGCCCGAATGGTCAGCTACCAATATTATGCAACACAATGTTGAAGTTACAGGAGAGTGTAATAGAAGACTTTATAGTGTTCTTGTGCAATAACCACTCTGTGTTAAACTGTATCTACTCATGCGACGGTGCACCTGTCGATCGAACTGGAAATAGATTAATTTACATCACACAAAATTGTCTGGCCTTTTTCTCGAGCGCAGTATCAGGTAGTGTATTTGATTACATCGGTCTTAGTAACCGCGCCAACATTGTCTTTGATATCTTGGTAACTACTCCCGTTACTATAGCCATGGCAAAAGTAATGAAAGTATTATATGTGTGTCCAATCGGCTTTAGCGTCGAGTATCAAGTAGCTAATCCTCGTATTGTGACGATTGTACGGTGGCTGGGTAAGTTAGCTATAATTCCTATAGTAACGGCTATAAGTGTATTGCTTGTGCTTTCTGCCATATTTAGTCGTGGTTACGATACAACATTCATCATCGTGTATTTCTTCTTACAAGTGCAATTATACGGTTTCTTTCTGGAACTTATATTTAGTGGATTAATGTTTTTGTCCACTGTGTACATGCGTGTTACTATTGACTTATCGTTTCGCTCCATCATACTACTAGAAATAGGTCGTCGATATGCCGAAATGATTCATCATAAGGGTTTGCTAGTTGAAGGGAAAGACTATCATTACCGTTGTAAGTATATTTGCTGCATTTTACGCATTGAATACATCTACACCATCGACGACGCAATTAAAAAGGGATATGTAAAAGAGGGGGAGAATCTTCAGAATGACGTTGAGATGCAAGTGACATCAGCACTACATCAAGGCAGCAGAGCATCAGAAAATGTCAGTGATAATTCAAGCTTGCGGTACAGACCATCATCGAATATTTACGAAGCTGATGAACTATCTACTACTTCAAATTTTCAGTATAGTACTGCCGTTATTGAAAACAATGCTGTGGACACAGAAGTAGATAGGGTGTCGTTATCAACTGTGTACAACTCTGTTAGTACTGTAAGTATGCCAAAGTTTGAGCAGACCAGCGTTGTAAAATCTACAGAAAATTGGAATAAAATGCGTGATGTCACGTCTATGCCTACGGATGAGGAGTTGTATCAAGAATATCAGAATGAATTGATAAATAATAGGCAATCTGACCTCGCAGATCATAATAACTCTAATGCTGATAATGTTGCTTCTAGCAATTACGATTTTGATGAAAAAACTTTATCGTTTGAAGAGTGGAAAGTAGAAAAGAAAAAGTTCAAGACAGGTAAGACACATATTCTATTTTCTTTAGCGTTATTGACTCACTAGAACATTCTTGTACCCACTGCCAGGAGTTCGCAGTTCGTTTGTTAGAGCATTCCAAGTATTTGAAGAACGAGAATTAGCTATTGGCACAGCTAATAGCGTCAATAATACGATGCACCTTGCGAAAGTTAAGGCTAATCCACTGTTAAAACCCAAAAACAAGTTTTTTTAAGGAATAGCTGAACAGTCATGGAAAGATTTGTATTTATTGAAGAATAACTTTGTACGTATTTGTATTACCACCTAAATTAAATTAAAATTTTAAAAATTAATGGACTAGGAATTAGGGATTAAGTGGTTTCAGAAATTTTGCGTAACCAAGTTAAACCAAGTTGGTTAAACCAAGTAACTTGCCGCAAGTTTAACAAGTTACTGCAAGTAGTTGCCAAATACTACCCAAGTTCCGTCATACGGTAGATCACAACTGCAGCAGTTGACTGAGTTCAGTGCTGGTGGACTGTCCAGTGGAGTCTACTGGATCGACTTAGCTCATAAAATTATTACAGTATGCAGCGATTTATTCGTCGATTCAGCAATACGTCAATTCAATCATCATCAATATTGGCATATGATAAAATTAATTGTACAGATCAAAATGACAAAATAATTGTTTATCTTCATGGTATACTTGGCTCAAAGAGAAATTGGCGTACACCTTGTAATGTGTGGGTCAAAAAGCACCCATCATATGGCGCTATAAGTATTGATCATCGTGGTCACGGCGATAGTTATAAGTTAGATGCACGTACTTTACCTGACACTGTTGAAAATTGTGCTATAGATATCAATAATACACTTAATATTGCTTCAGAGAGAAAAATTAATCCACCATCTATACTAATCGCTCATAGTTTTGGTGGTAAAGTTGCATTAAAGTATTTAGAACATAGATTAAAATTGGGTTTGTCAATACCCGAACATACTTGGATTGTAGATTGCATTCCTGGTAAATATAACGGACACGTTGAAAATGGCGAAGAATCGGTTATAAAAGTAATAAAAACGGTAACAGATCCATCATTTCCAAAAACGTTTAATACAAGAGATGAAATAATAAATTATCTAATAAATAATGCGGGGTTTAGCAAAGCCATTGCATTTTGGTTAGCAACAAATATAACAACGAATGAAGCAAAAAAGTATACTTGGTCATTAAATTTTGATATAATAAAATCACTATTTGATGATTTTTGTTCATTAGACATGTTCCCATTTCTAATGAACTATAATGGTAAGGGAAAAATACATTTTTTACAAGCAGGTCGCAATCAAGCTTGGAATAACACTGTTATTCTCGACCAAATAAATCAAGTTAAATTAAAAAATAATAGTAATATTAAATTTCACATAATGCATAATGTTGGCCACTGGGTAAGTAAATTAATAGCATCGTTTATATTACATTCTAATTCTCATAAATACATTTTATTTCAGGTTCACGCAGATGACTTACATGGATTTTATAAATTTGTAGAAAATGAATTAAATAAATGAATAATACATTTTAACTGTTTTTCAATCTGTCGACCAAGGTCGTAGTGGTAATGAAGTCACTAGTACCACTAGGGCTGTATGAGGTTTATTATTACTTACTGGATAACCAGTGTAGCTAGCACTGTAACACCAATTCAATGACTCTAAATAAGAGTTATATTTTAATTACTCAGTCGAACAATCTCAACTTGTTACTACGGTTTTCCAGTTCCTAGGCCGACTAGCGGCCCCGAAAATTTTGATACCCCTGGTACAAATTCCCAAGTGAAGAAACACGCTTGCCGAGTCGCCCGGCTTCGATGAAGAAGATTTGAAAGCGACAAGTTAACGGGGAAATTGGAGTCCTAGATTTGAAATAGAATTTATTCGAAAATATGATCGGATTGCAATTTGTGTTCATTCTAGTTCTTTGTTTTATGAAATATGGAGGATCGAATAATGAAAGGATGCTTACACCAAATATACCTGACGTGCCTGGTGTACCATCTGCTAGACCAACCTTTCCGAAAATACCGTCTCAGTCGCCAACTAAAGTTCCATCGATGATTCCAACCACGCCAACTGTGACGCCAACTGATATTCCTACATCAACATCGGCAACTAATGTACCCACTGAGGTTCCGACTAATATTCCGTCAAATTTACCTACGTTTTCACCAAGTAAAAGACCATCACCTGCCGGAACTGTTAGACCAACAATGTTACCTACAATATTGCCTACAATTTTACCAACATTGAATCCCACTAATGCGCCCACAAATGCTCCCTCTTTTATACCATCAAATGCTCCTATTGATAATAATCCTACTCAAATACCTACAACAGTATTACCGACGAGTATACCATCAAGTATTCCTACTATTGATCCCACTTTTTATCCTACTTTGAGTCCAAATTCTATTGCTGTTATAACAACAATTGCAGGAGTTGGTACTGACGGGTATAGTGGTGATAATGGTGCTGCAACTAGTGCAAATTTGCACGCACCAACTGGTATTGTAATTGATTCACTTGGCAATATATATATCTCTGATTCGGGCAACAACCGTGTTCGTAAAGTAACAAGTACAGGAATAATCACGACATTTGCCGGCACTGGGACGCCTAGTTATGGTGGAGACAATGAGGCTGCAACTAGTGCTTCTTTGAGTAATCCAACCGGATTAGGATTAGATATATCAGGTTTGAAATTTTATTTTAAAACGCTAATTTTAATTTACAACTTGACGAATTTATTTTTTATAGGCAACATCTACGTCAGCGATACAGACAATAATCGCGTTCGTAAGATTACAGTATCTACTAGTATCATTACAACTGTAGCTGGTAGTAGCACAAGTGCAAGCTATAGTGGTGACAATAGTCAAGCTACATCTGCTACATTTGATACTATTGTAGGAGTTGCGTTAGACTCATCAAGTAAGTATAATTGACACAGTAAAAATTTGCTTCTTTTAATTTTTGTTCCTTCATAGGTAATATTTATATCTCTGATCAACAAAATCACCGAGTACGTAAAGTTACCATTACCACTGGTATTGTAATTACAATTGCTGGCACGGGCATTGGTGGATACAGTGGTGATGGAAATGCAGCAACTTCTGCTATGATAAAGAGTCCTTGTGGTATTAATCTGGACAGCAGCGGAAACGTTTACTTTGGCGATTATAGTGCTTTTCATGTAATTCGTAAGATTACTACTTCGACTGGTGTCATCAGCACTGTTGCAGGCACAGGAAGTACAAGTGGAGGATATAATGGTGACAATATACAAGCAACTGCTGCAACCCTAAATAATCCCTATGATGTTGTCCTCGATAACATTGGTAATATGTACATAAGTGATTCTAGTAATTTTCGTGTACGAAAAGTTTCAATCTCAAGTGGGCTCATAGATACTGTTGCTGGTAACGGAACTAAAGCATCCACAGCTGATGGATCTGCTGCTACCTCAGCCACTTTGAATTTGCCTCGCTACAGCCGCGTTGATGACAGCGGCAATTTATATATCTCCGAATTTTATGGTGATATAATCAGAAAAGTAATTACTGTAAGTACCGATTCGCCCACACTTTCTCCTACGATGGTACCGACAATATTGCCAACAAAACCAACGGTGACACCCACAACTGAACCAAGTTCTGTTTTGCCTACTGTAATGCCAAGCACTGAAGTACCTAGCGAAGTGCCTACAATTGTACCGACGACAAGTTTACCTAGTGAATTACCTTCGACATTGCCAACGTATATTCCTACATTAGCACCCAACACTGAAGTACCTAGTAAAGTACCGACAATACTGCCAACTTCTTCAGTACCTACCCTCACTCCAACATTTTCTCCAACGTTTGTACCAACATTTACGCCAACCTATACTCCAACCTCAATTCCCACCGTATTAACAGGAACTCCCTCTGTGATACCAACGTCATATGTTCCATCTTTGATCCCAACTGAAGTACCGAGTGTGAAACCAACTTGTCTACCCACAAATATTCCTAGCGTAGTACCAACTCCTATTCCAACAGTAATACCAACAATGACTCCATCATTTTCACCGACTGTCACACCTATACTTGCACCAACTTTTGTACCAACTTTTATACCAACTTTTTTACCAACCAGTATCCCTAGTTCAATACCAACATTAACACCAAGTAATGCACCAAGTTTCAAGCCAACAATGGAACCAACAAACTTGCCTAGTTTAAGACCGACACTAATTCCTACTATGACGCCATCCCGATTTCCTTCCTTAGATCCAACGATTGCACCATCAAAAGTACCGACGATTGAGCCAACGTATAATCCTACATATATTCCAGGCACTCCAACGATTGAGCCGACAGAATTTCCGTCGATATACCCGACTACATTTGCTCCAAGTCACGAACCTTCTCAATTGCCGACGACGTCTCCATCTTTGGATCTACCAGTGATATCTTATTTTACAGTTATTCAGAGGATGCAAGAAGTTACAGCATCGGAGTGGCGATCTTGTACAGAATGTGATTCTATATTCAAGCAAACAATTTCCATTGTCACCGGAATAGACGAGTCAAATATTGCAGTTATATCTTTATCGGATGTCTCAATTTCATCTGCTTTTAAACGTTCTACAATTATAAAAAATGTCAACGTTCATCGCGCTCTCTCCACTACAGAATTAGCTATAAATTACACGGTGACGTACAGCGGTGATAGTAAAGACGTTTATTCTAATTTTAAAAATGATTTAGATTTTTCGTTGACCACAGGAAGTTTTGACATATATCTTCATACTTACGCTGAACAATATGGATGTAGCGAGCTAAATAATGTCACCAGCAGCACAACCGCCAGCTATACGGAGCCTATAGTACTTAATTCAGATGATTCCAATTCTGATAATGGATCAAATTACTCGACCGCTATTGGTGCGACGTTAGGTATATTCGCGATATGCTCATGCGGCTTTTACTTTTTTTACCACCGTTACTCTAAATTAAAGAAAGAAAAAATGGAAGAAGACCCTAATGTTGTGAACAAAGACAACTTTCGTCCATCAGACCTTGGCTTCGAGTTAACATCCAAGTTAGGTATCGATGCCTATGATATGTCAAAAAGTAATAGTTTGTCACCGAATAGCAGCTTGAATATATTGTTATCACCTAATAATGACGACCCTAGTGTAGCGCGATTAAAATTACGCGAGAAGAATAATAGAATGAGCTTAAATCGACCATCGTTTGTTGTAAACCCGATATTGGAAGAAAAAAATGAATTCGATATACCACCCGGACTACCATCAAGTACAGAAACACTAAATATTTCAACAATTCAATCACCATCTGAAATACCTTTGAGAAAAGTTAACCGTCCAACAGGAACACCAGTTGAAACTGCAGCAACTACGCAGGCGGTAAGAAAAGTCAATCGCCCAACAGGTGTCATAGCTAATATTCAAGTTAAAAATGCATTGTTAGCATCTGGCACCACGAATACAGAAACGAAACCACAATTTGCCCGTAGAGTTACTTCAACTTTGCGTAATTCAATCGTTCAGAATTCAATTGCTCAGCAGAGTGATATGGCACCAGTATCATTTGGAAGTCAAAATAACAGTCCAAGCCAAAGTCCTGTATTTATTGAACGTAAAAGCATGTCTATGATACCACCACCACCACCACCACCGCTAAAACCACCGATATATGATGTACAGTCTAAAGCGCTTGCAGCCTTATCAGAAGACGACGAATTTGATGCTACTGTTGTAACAAATAAAGAAGAAAATACCGAAGTGAAAAAAAGGATTGTAAATAGAAGATATTTGTAATTTTGTTTTATTTAATACACAGATTTAGTTTTTGCGTTAAATGCCGCTGTACGCACTGCTTTTAGTTTCTTGTATGCTTCTTGTGCTTCTAATCTAACTTTTTCTAAATCTAATTTGTTAATACATGTTCTGTTACTATTGCCTATGCGATTAATCTCATTTGAATTTTGTTGTTTATATTCATCATTGCTATTCCATATACTTTCTAGTTTCAATTTCTTATTATGAGGTGCATCGTTCTTACTTGCATTTCCTGCTGATGATACATTATTAAGTGTCGTAGTTGATTTATTCTTTAGCTTTGGATACACAGATAAAGTAGGAGGTGCATCATTAACTGATCCAAATGCTAATTCTTCGTCACTTGTTCTAAATGATGCAGGTGCACCTAAGTCAGATGGTCGGATCGTACCATTTGAAGCTTGAAAAAATTCAATTTGTTCTTCTTTATTTCCATTTAATTTGCTTGTCTTCTTCTTCTTCTTTCTTTCGGCTAATCGAAGTTTCTTTTTCTTTGCTGTTGCTGTCATTCCTTTTAGTTCATCAATAAGTATGCTCTTTGTTTCTTCTCTTATTCTTATTTTAAAATCACGCATATTTTCATCATTTCTTTTACCTTCTACTTCAGTTTTTTTCTTTTGATTCATATTAGGATATCTTTTTTCATCACGCAATGCTCTTAAACCTTCCCTTTGAATTAATAAATCATCCATATCTTGAATTTGTTGAATCTTTTTCTTTTTCTTTTTTTCATTATATAATGAGGGTGGTTCATCATAACTACTCCATTTACCCACCGTATCTTTACCTCGTTTTGAAAACGGATCGATCGCTTTGATCTTTTTGTATTTACGTACACGACCCATAACTGATTGAAGTAATTTAGTGAGTGAGACTCAGTAGAGTCAGTGTACTGTGCAGCCGGTAATTTGGCGAAGTTCCGGTTTTACAATGACGGAATGCAAGGTCTCAGGGCTCACAAAGCAAAAAGGTTTAGTTACCATAGCAACTTTGGTGTTTAAAATTTACTTGAATTTTGAGCGATTCAATGTTCTATTACTTGCATTCTTTCAACACATAATAATCTACATTCATACTGTTTTAGATGACATACTTCTCTCATAAAAATTTTTATGTTGATATTTTACTTGTTTGAAGTCTTAACCATACCCTTATTTTATAGTATTCCAGTGTCCACTGTCTTGATATTAGTAATTTTTTCCGTTATTAATTCAAATTTCCACACCCTGTTAATAGCGGAGAAAAAAATTCGAACCGTTGAAGAGAACTCTAATTTAGAGGTTTGCTAGTTGTGATCCTTCGGTTAAAATGATAACCGATGCCTTGATCGTGGAGAAGTCGAAACAGTACGACCAAGAAATTATCAGCCATTTAGCTTTAGATCGTTGCGGATTAAGAGAAATGGGAGGACTAGAACGATGTGTTAATTTAGTTCAATTAAATTTATCTTGGAATTCATTGGTGATGATTACTGATATAGAGTTTTTAGTAAATCTTCAATATTTAGATTTGTCACATAATCAAATCAAACGTATTGAAGGTTTGGGTACTTTAACTTCATTACAATATTTAGATATCAAAGATAATAGCATAACACATTTAGAGCATTCTATAGCCCAATTATCTACATTAAAAGGGTTAAAAACACTATATTTTGCTGGGCCTGATGGTAGCGAATGCAATCCGGTATGCAATAATCCACAATATACTTCGTTAATTATTCAAGGAATTCCACAACTGCAAATACTTGATGGTGGTCATGTTGGTCTTATTGATGCATCGGAAGCATTAGAGCGACATATAGCTAGTATAAAACCAGAAGATTCTGTTATTAATATGGAATTACCAATAAAAAATTGGTTCGCAGCAGATGATTTAAAAGTTGATGATATAGAAAATTTAAAATCTGATTCTTCTATAAATATCGTCAACAAGTCAGTTGAAGAAACATTGGAAATGTTACAAGAAGAATCAGCACATTTGCTGCGTAAAGCAAGCGGGGTTATTGCAAAATTAAAATAATTAAATCATATTTGGCTTTATCCGAATTAACAAACATTATCATGTACAAAACTATTTACTTGTTTCACATTATATATAAGTCAAAATAATGATAATTATACTTATTTTTTAATTTTTTCATCATCATTTTTATTATCAAAATTGTCTGATAGATACTTGAAGACCTGCAAATCATAACCTTCATACCCAATTTCTCCAGGTTTTCTACCATTTATAATACCCGCATCAAATGTTACATTATTCGAGTCGTTAGTCGAGTCGCTACCAATAATTATATTTTCATTGGTCAGCCTATTAAACTCAAGTCCGATAACCCATGATAGAACTATCATCATAATAGCAACAATGATACATGGTATTTCTGATATATTACGTAGTTTTTCAATATTACCAGCAGCAAATGATGTAATTGAACTACCAGCAGCTTTTGCTAGACGTGAACCAAACACATCAATCCATGCTTTAGCTTTGAATTTTATTGGATCTGAAGTGGGAATATATAGCAATTCTTTAACTGGTTCATTAAGACTAAATATAAGTGCTTTAAGAAGTGATACCATTATAAATAACACCCAAAATGATGGCGAAATATATGCCAATATTACGGAGAAAAACAACAACATGGGAAAGATGAGCAGAGTAAACTTCACTCCCAATTTATGCACCAAAAATGAGAAACCGAAAAATGATATAATAAATGATAAAAAATTGGTTAATTGACCAAAATGTCCCATTAGATTGGCAAATTTATTCGAATCATCTAGTCCGCCGTCAATTTTATAATTACTAGTTGGATCAGTAGAGATTTCATCAGCACCCAATAATTTGAATTGATAATCTAAAACGGTTACAACTATCTCATATAGACATGATATTCCTAACAAATATTGAGTGTAACGATATCTAAGAATCAGTAACAATCCCTCTACGAATCCGGCAAATAATTTATAAATTTTGTCAAGTAAATTATAGTTTTCAGTTATCGTTTCTGTAGTATTTATTGGTATTAATACTTCATTTTCATCGCTTCTATCGTGGCTATTCTGAGAATCAGTATAAATTGTTTTGATAATATCACCTCTAGCTTCAGTTGCTTTATCATTAAATATTATATGATAAATTTTAATTAATAAACTAACTGAAAAAATTGTGACAGAACCAATGAAAAATAATTGTGGTATTCCTATAGTTGACGCATTTGTAGCTAAAGTAGATCCTATCATGGCGCCTATTTGGGCAATGGATATAATAAGACCATATGCACCTTTAGCTTCTTCTAAATTCATAATAGAATTTGTAAACGACCAAAATAATGCTACCATTAATGAACCATAAGCTTCAATTGCAAAATAACAAACCCAACCCAGTATTCGCTGTGGGCCTTTATCTCGGTTTGGAAGTCCATAGTCTGGGTGTGATAATTCAGCTGCCATGATCATTATCATTAAACCAAATATTCCAGATACTAAATGGAATAACATTGGTTTCCTAAAAATTGATGTGGAATAATCGTATATGCAAACAACAATCATTGTTGTCATAACAGATAAAAATTTTGCTGTTGGTTGATACTCAATACCTACAGTTTTCGTTAAAATTGGATCCTTAAGACTATCTAATAACCAAAATCCACATATTATTACCGCTAATATTACACCATGAAATAAAACTCTTGGTAGCTGCTTTGTTGGAATTAAAAATGTATCAGAAAGCGTTTTAAACATAAGTCGCAATGAACTGACTGATACATCCAGACCATTGCTCTGGTTTAAGACAAAATTACCCCACATTGCATCCAAAGCATGAAACGATAATCAATGGGCTTGCGTCTTCCTTGTCTCACAAGAGTTTGATTATCAACTTTTTACAAATTATCGCTTTATTTTCACAAGTCACTTGCGTCAAAAAGTCACAAGTTGACTCACCAGTCGTCACAACAGAAAGCGAATACTGGTACTTGTCAGAGGATTTGTGCGACACAGTGTGCCACAAACTTAGTACAAACCAAAAACCGGTCCTAAAATTTAGTTGTTAAGATGTAGAAAATGGTGTAATTTGAACTTAAATGTTATTCAAATTCGCGACACTCAACTGCAGGCTTAATAGGTTTCAGCTGCAAGAGAGCATTCGCCCTAGCAATTGCACATTTAAGATTGCAGAAAAACAAAATCCTTAGACGTAGATTGTGTGGCGCGATATAAAAATCCACACCAGTTAGAGAGAGTTATCACGTGACCAAATAAATGACAAATTATATACAATTTTACAATAAATGATTATAACTTTGCTACTTTTTTGAAATTATATGTGCATTGCCACAACACGACCACCAACATAACCATTTCTGCTGTATGGGATCATAAAATGATTTACATTGACCATAGTGCTTTGCAGCACTACATTTTAAATTGTATTTTCCAACAGATGCAGTTGTAATAGTTACCAAATCAGAGCACACTTCAAAATTATCCATTAGTCCTAAACCATACACCGTTTTATCTAATTTGTTCAGAACGCTTATGTTTTCAATACTGTGAATGAATTCATTAAATTCATTATTTAAAAATGTTTCATTGTTATTATGTTTAAGCATTTTTTTAATAGTTTCTTCATCTTTCTGTAGTAGTGTCACATAAGGTATTTGGACTTTATTGATATCTTTGTTGAATTTTAAAGAATAATCTGAAGGTGAAAATGTTAAATAATTATTAGCTAATGACGCTGCGTATTTTGAATGTCCAATATCTGTATAATGCGCAGTGCAATCACAACCAGAGCTTTCTAACAATGTCTCTGGTGATCCAGGATGATCATTTAAGAAAGGTGATAAATAATATAATTTACCATTTAAACCAACATAGCAATTTTGTACCGTGCATAAACCGGCAAGTAACCAATTCATCCAACAAAAATTAAACTCAATATAAAATTTATACCAACCTTGGGTAGGTGTAAAATTATCGTCATTATCACAATTCCATTCTATACTTCTTATTTTTTTAATTTCTGTAATACATTGATTTTTCCATAAAGTAGAACCATAATTTTTAAGCCATAATTGTTTCCAAATATAATCACTTCTCAATAATTTTAAACTCGAATTAGATATTATCATAAATTTATGTAAATCAACTATGTTCAAATAAGTAATTATATGAAGTAATAATTCATTCGGAATTGGAAATATATATAATGAACTATTTTTAAATTGACAGTTTAAATTATACTCTTGACTTTTTTCCAGTATAATATTCCTATTCCTATTCTTATTTTGCTTGGTTAATAAATTACTGTTGTTTATGTATTTTTTAATGCTAGTAGTAGTATCTTTGGATGCGTCAATAAACTCATCTATTATTGACGAAACAGTTGGGGAAGCTAATACAGTATTCTTTAACGTATCACCATCAACACGATATTGATCATTACTACTTAGTTGACGACGAAATATTGTTATTAAAGTCAACAAAAATAATATAAAAACTTCAATTACTGGAAAATTATTATAGAATTCTAATGCCTCATGAGATGGTGTCATGAATCTCGATGATAGTGATGAAAAACAATTCGTGTCCATTTGGATACTACCAGTTTGCTAAACCATCTAGCCTCGAAGCAGGTACAAGTAATTACGACGAAATGAAGGCGGCACGCAAATGATTGTGAAGAAATCGTACCGACGACTTAGGGATTATGAATGTATATGTTTGACGTTGTGATGCAAGTAAAGACCTTAACTATTGATGAAAACGCGCCTTTTTGATCCTGTTACACAAATTATTCTGAGCAACGCGATCTATATTGTATTTTCTCTTCTTTAGAAACTCGAATGGTGCCGGTACAGAAACGAAATTTCGACGTAGACGTTGTTACATCATCGCCAAACTTGAGTTTCTCGTCCACGTCGACGATGTCGCTCGCGCTGCTGGTGCTCTTGCTGTTTGAATCATTTTTGTTTAGCAATTCTTTCATCACGATTTCTAATATCAACAAGAAAATTGAGATAAAGGAGTTAAAAATTCCTGCTAGTAAAAATGAAAATATTATTGGTTCTGTAGTGCAGTATGTTCAACAAAAAGTAGCCACATATAATAAAACAACGATCACAAATGAAGATGAAAGCATGGTACCTATTAAGTATGTTAGCTTCTCAGACGATAATAATTTTGTTGGTGCACAATCGATAGGAAATACTGACAGTAGTAAGTTTGAGAGACAAGTTGATTTAAAGATAGATAGTGACATAAATACCAATAACATTATAAATAATAGCAATAAAAGTAGTAATGGCCGTTTAAGTCTTCTGCTCAAAAGATTTAAAGGAATTTTCAGTGATAAAAGTAAGGACGTAAATGATGTAACATCTAAAAAGTATCCTGTATCAACAACATATTATCAAAATATTAACTTAGACACGTTGGACAATATTAAAAAATCACCGTTTGGGATTAAAAAGTTTTTGCGTAGAAGAATATTGAATATTTTTTATCGTGATAGAGGTAATTGGGCTAGAGGATTATCATCTGAATCTGAAGATGGTTATGGTTTAGAAGTGCTAGTATCAACACCTGAATTAAAAGCTATCAAAACAATTTCGAATAATAGAAAGCGTGATAGATTATTTGGTAATATACGCAACACCCGCAATAGAATACTATCTCTATCGAATAATTTAGTGACTAGAGCGAGGGAAATAATTACCACAAATGTCAATGAAAATATAGTAACCAGCAATAACAGTAAGTCAAATATATTGAATTCATCAACAACAGATCTATTGCCACCACCATTGTCATCATTATCATCACAAACAATAACAACTTTCACTAATTTAGATAACAATAAACCAACGACAATATATGATATAGTATTAAGAAGTGTCACAAATACTGGTGGAAGTATTACAAAAAGGATATTGAATCAATTTAGAAGCAATAATAATAGTGTAGAATCTGTAGATGACGAGCAGCCAACTTATTACGATCTAAATAGTGATATTTCGTCAAATCCGATAAATGACGCGGTTATTGAACCAAACATTGAATTCGTTAATGACAGTGTGCCGATATCATCACTTTTGTCAAATATTTTCCCAATTTCTTCCCAAATTTTTAATATTTTTAAAAATACAACGAGTAAACTGTTAAAAAAGAATGAAATTGGCGAACAATATCAGGATGAAACATTATTATTGAACAACCCAGTGAATACCAGGTTGAAGTCATCGGGTTCATCTATCATATCGTTCCTAAGAAAATATTCACCATTATTGAAAGTTATAAAAATTGATGATCAAAATATTGAGAATAGAGATTCGGCGCCGTCAAATTATTCAATTAATGATGCGATTGCTACTAGTATCAGCAATTTACCGACGTACTTGCCTAAAGTCTCATTATCCTGGGAGCAATACATCAAAAGTAATGTGAATACGTACCTAAATGAGTCCAACTTCAGCTTTGAGACATATAGTAATAATTCCATTAATAGCTTAAACAGTATGTATAATTGGTTAGGAAATTTGTCGCCAAAAGATATGTTGCTAACAACATCATTTCAGAATAATTCTAACTCGATCAACATATTGGACAGCATTAATGTAAAAATGAATGGTAACGATGTGTTTCTTAAATCCAGTAAAGTAGATCAGGCATCTGTGAGCAGCAAACTACCTAGTTACAACGCACCAACAAATAATGATTTTGCTTACATCGATATAATCTTATTAAACAGCGCTATAACCGCTGCTAACAATATAAATAATATCGAGGAAGCAAAAATATTTCTGAGAGAAATTACAATCAAACCATTATTTGCCGCATTAACACAAAAAAGTCCATATTTAACATCAATTGTACGCGTGAATGCATTGAAAGGAATATTGCAGTTATTGTCGTACGAAAGCGATTTATATACAATGAATCAATCTGTTGCAGCGCAAATCATATCGTCTGATACTATCAAGATATTGGTGGAATTAATCGAGACTCCATTAAAATGGTTAAAATTCAAATCCTTATCCGACCGCGAAATAGAAAAAGAAGAGCAATATCTGAGTATATGCATCTTTCACTCCTTGATAAGGTCATCCGATAAAGCGGGTGAAGTATTAAGAGAAGATTTAAAATTAAAACGGGTTTTAAATACCATTATAGCTATGGAAGAAGCAAATAGTAGTAAGAACATCACATCAAATACTATCGATATTTCTAAAAGTTTATCGACTGAAAGGAAAAAATTTGCGAATACAACTGTTGTAACTGAGTGTAAAGGATTGACATCGGTGGAAATGGCTCGTGTCATAATTTGGGGTATTGGAGGTAATATCTGGAAACCAAAACAAAATGGACAAAAAGGTTTACGAATTTTATCATTCGACGGCGGAGGAACCAGAGGTGTATTGAGTATTGCATTGCTGAAAGAAATATTAAAACGTGCTAATAAATCTAATCCTTATGAAATTTTTGATATAATTTGCGGTACGAGTACTGGTGGCATTTTAGCTGCATTATTAGGCACAGAGCGAACTAGTGTGGAGGAAGCAGAAAGGTTGTATGATAGTTTAATCGACAAAGTATTCGGCAGGAAATCAAACTTTAAATTAGTTTCATCGCAAGCATTTTATGATGAAAATGAGTTTGAGAGTGTATTATATTCAATAGTTGGCGATGAAATACTTATTGATAGTAGAAGTGATGATGATACAACGTCTACTTTTTTTGTATCAACTAAAGTTAATACAATACCACAAGCGCAAATATGGAGAAATTATAACTATCCTAGTGGACAAAATCCACGATATCCTGGTTCCTATCGTATTAATACTTTAACAACAATTCGAGCAACAACAGCAGCACCAACATTTTTTACTCCTGTACAATGGGATGGTGGATTATATTGTGATGGAGCATTAGTTGCTAATAACCCGACAGCTATCGCATTACAAGAAGCGAAGTCATTACATCCCGGAATACCTATTGAATTAGTTGTGTCTATTGGAACTGGAATATACAATCAAACTAATAATGTGCAAAGTATGGGGTGGGATACATTAGTCACGCAATTAGTTGCTAGTGCCACTGAAACAGAAGATGTTCATAATGTGTTGAAAGATTTCTTGCCAAACGATAAATATTTTAGATTCAACCCAATTTTACCAACAAATCTAGCAATTGACGAAAAAGATAAATCGCGACTCAATGTGCTGAAAGATTTAGCCGTAAAAACAGTTGAGGAAGTAGAAAAAAGTGATAAAAAAAGTTTTGATAATTTAATAAAATTACTGAAAGGAAATAAATAATCTGAAAATATTGTATATATCACATGTATTATAGTAACTGCAACATCTAATTGAACACTTTCTCTGTGATATTATCCAAATAGTTATTTAAATCATTTGACGAGTAATTGGATGAAAAATGACTGACATCGTATATGAAATCATCCGGGCGTAATATCACTAGCGTATCACGTTCTTGCATTTTGTACCAGTCCCCAGATACATCGACTACGACTGTATTATTCTCACTTCTGTGGGCATGATTATTTCCTGTTGTTAAATCAATATAAGAGTCAACAGCATCCTTACGATCTTCATGCTGGCTATCACTAATATAACATGGTCGCTGTATTTTATGTTGTATGTACTCATGAGGCACGTTACCTCCTTCATTTCGAATATATAAAATTTTAAATAATTTTAATTTCCTATTATCGCTATTTACTATTGATTGAAGTAGTGAAAATATTTTTTCGTTTGTTGTTATAATGCACAAAGTTGTTTGCTGACGTATGTAAGAATTAATATCTAGTGTAGAAATAATGCCTTTTGTATCATCTAGATCCAACCAAACATGAGGAATACGTGATCCAACTCTCAGCATTGAGTGCTCATCACTTTTATTATGATCACTTCTATTGCGATTGAAAAATCCATTGGAATATCTGTAATGAATATCTGCTTTGGGAAATATTAAAGGTAAAATTTCCCTATTTTTAATTAAATTATTTAATTGACTAATTTTTTCACTACTCAGTAATGAAAATGCCGAAGATGAAAATATCTTTAAACTTAGTAATCCAGTTTGTAAAGCTTTTTGAACCATTTTCTTTTTGATGTTAAATGGTATCAATGGAGCTAACGTAATACCCTTGACAACCGATTGCGCTAGCATCGGATCTATTGAATACAATATATTGAATAAATATAATAAAGCAAGAAAATATTATTGATAAACTTACCAACACCTAGAATAGCTGCTGTATGCATTGTTTTTTCATAATTCTTAAGAGACAATGCTGTAGTCTCATCAGCAATTTGTTTTCTTTCAACATCATAAGAAGCTAAGATTTTTTCATTTGCGTTGTTATGAATAACAGTTGCTAATTTCCACGCAATATTATGTGCATCATGTAATCCAGTATTCATCCCGAATCCTCCAGCAGGTGGAAATCGATGAGCTGCATCACCGATTAAGAAAATATTGTTTTCACTAAATTTTTCAGCGACTTCAGCATGCATTGTCCAAGTATTCATATTATGTATTTCAATTTTTAAATTAGATTCATTGGTAATCCCAATTGTTTTTGATATGACATCTTTAATTTTATTTTCATTATAATCATCTTTTAATGTTTGATATGGAGGAAATATTGGTATTTGACAAACCCATTCATCTTTATTAATATCATGTGCTACATATACTAATACAGCTTCTTCATTAAACACAAAATATAACATCGCCGGTCTTGTATTTTGATTCGAAATTTTGTTAATATAATGCTTTAATCCTTTGCATGTAAAATGCACGTTTATCAAAGTTTGCAATGAACTTCTCCCATTAAGTTTAATATTTGCATAATTACGCACTAAACTATTACTACCATCTGCTCCTATCAAGTAGTTGCAAGTAACTTTTCTATTATTGTTACCACTTAATGTGAATAAATTTTCAGATTTGTTAATATTATGGATCTCTGAACCAAAAAATATACTACTATTACTATTACTATTACTAACTTGTTTTCGTAATATATTTTCAAATTCATATTGTGGGAAATGTACCACATTTGCAGACGTCTCTTGCCAAAATGATGGATTTGTTACTGCTGGCGAAAAATTATCTACACGACCAATATGATTACCCAGAATTGAATGACAAAACACAAAATCTCTCCAATATAATGAATTCGACATTTTAGAGATAATTTCATTATATACACCGGGAAAATGAGATCGAATAATTTCCATTGATCGAGCTGTCATAAAATGTGCTTGAGGATGCTTAGTTGCATCCACTCGTTTCTCAATTAAACAATGGTTTACATTATACTTTGATAATAAACACGATAAAAATAAACCAACTGGACCACCACCAATGATCCCAACTGAAAAATGATTTACTTTATGCACTTTTGAAAGCATTCTAGAATTTATATCTAATGTAATGTGCTATAAATCCATGTCGCAATTACTGATTCCGATGCTCCAAACCAAATTAAGTGACTCACCTGTTTGACTCAAAACTTGGTGTGGTGTGGAAAAAAACTGCATAAGAATTAGAAGAGATTATGTAATTAAGGTTATATCATATACTGTTTAAGTGTTATATTATATTTTAAGATTGGATTGAGGAAAGTTTGCATTTGACGATACAGAATAAGTTGGACTTCCCATCGCAACATTTATAGCACGACCTTCAATTGGACTGTACTGAGGAGGTATCATACTATACGTAGGTGCTTGATAAGCATAAACTGGGGAATACAGTTCATAATTACCACGATACACATCTGTATTGAAATTGTTGGAATCAAATGTTTCAATTCTTGGCACGAATGTATCCATGGTTGCAACATTTGGTAAATATAAATTGTTATGGTTTTGACTATCATTACGATGTTTTGAACGTCTACTTGTAGGAATTGTGCTGACTAATTCAGAATTAACTTCATCTAATGAATGCAATAACATAATCAATTGTGTCAATATATTTTTTAAATCTTCAAAAGATGAAACGAATAATATAGTTCTTGAATTTGTATAATTATTAGATAAATTTGCTGTTGGAAAGATATACATACATTTATCTTCACCATCTAAAATTTTAAAAAATTCGGTAACTTTATTATTATCACTATCCATTAATTTAAGGACACAATTTTCACTAACAACAACTTTTGCTGAAAACATCTTTTCATCGGACATTTCTGCCCAAACTTTGAGTTTGGATTCAATAGTATTAATCGCATCTAATAGTTCCTTTTCATCGCTAGAACTTATTAAAACTTCGATAAATACATCACCCATTTGTACTGTCCCAAAGTTAATAGATACATTTACCGAATGGACAAGTGTAAGTATTAATTCTAGACAATCTAATACAATTAGATTTGAATCAATTCCATCTTCGGTACCAAATATTTTACTAACAGCAATTATTGGTACTATAATTGTTTTTGTTATTTTACCACTTTTTTCAATATGAGATTTACTAACATTAGATGAAGGTTGAGTAATTGAAATTTCACTTTCACTTTCAACATCATCAAATGGTAAACCACCAACAAGATTTTTGACTAAATCTAGCGCTAAAGCATTTTGTTTCGCTGTGCCACGAATATAAACTAATCTATCACCATTTGGTATGGTAACAGATTCTTCTATATGAGCAATTTTTACCCATGCACCAGATAATTCTCTTATCTTTTTGATTTTTTCACCAGAGCGCCCAATCAATAAACCACAATATGATTGATTGACACGCCATTTTACAACTTCAATAGAATCAGATTCACTTTTTATAGTTTCTTTTAATGTTTTTAATGAACTTTTATATATTTTTAACTTATCAATAATTAAATCATATGCTTTGATAAAGTTAGGAATACTTGTCATATCAATTATTATCACACGTTCCGTTATACCTTTCGGTAAATCGTGAAAATGCTGTAAAGTAACTGCAGTACTTGATTCTCTACATATAAATTTTAATGTTTCACCATTTTTACCAATTAAAAGACCAACAGCATTTATTGGTACTGAAAATAATATTCGAAACGTTTGATCCATTTTATTTTTTATTACTGTTTTATTATTATATTATTAATGCAAATAATGCAGATAGTTTATAAATTGTTTATAAATAGTTTATAAATATAAGTACCAAAAATTGGCAGAGTAGCTGTTTTAATATTTACTTGAAATCAAATAAACCATAGAAGTAGTTTGATTAAAGTAAAACGCGTAAAAATGCAGAGCACACCTATCCTCGATCCGACCCACGAATCTTCTGATCCAGCATGAGACGCAGACGCAACACGTTTGATTCAAGTTGCACCATCAAAAAAATTGTTAGGCCTACCAACGAACCCGGAACAGGAACCAGAATTGTTAGAGGTATGATAATGTGTTACAACGAAGTCAGTTTGAACAAACAGAACCGAAAACACAGGGATTCCGAAATACGACTAAAGTATAGTCTATTCCTGTGTTTTCGGTTAATCAGATAAGGTATGTTAATATGCTAGGTACCATGGTATTATTAAATTAAATTAGTTAAAATGACAATGGAAAAAAGTTTTAAATATATTAATTGTAATACGATAGCACATGATCAACATCTCTATTACATCCAATGACGACAGGACATTTATCATGTATATTTGTTGGCACAAGATCTAAAATACGTGAAATTTTCCCTCGAAATGGCCCAGTTGAAGCAGATCCACCAGCTCGTTCCATTAACATAGCCATAGGAAAACCTTCATATAATATTCTTAATTTACCATTACCTTTAGCGGCATCTGCTGGATATAAATATATACCACCATACATAATAGTCCTGTGAACATCAGCTACCATTGAACCAACATATCTAAATAATGAATAAATACATAAATAAATAAATAAATAAATTAAATAAATATAATAGTAATACCTGGCACTATAGGCTGGTTTACTAAATTTAAATGAATCAATAGCTTTTTGCATATTACTATCCCAAGTAGTATAATTACCATCATTAATAGAATAAATTTTTTTACTATCCTCAGGTAATTTTAAATCATCCGCGGTTAAAATAAATTCACCTAAAGATGGATCTAAAGTAAATCTTTGTATAGGACCAGGACCATATACTAATACTAATTCAGTTGCACTACCATAAGCACAATAACCAGCACAAATCATTTCATGACCTGGTCGTAAAATATCTTCAACGATAGCAGGACCAGAACTTTTTTTTTCCCATACACCAAATATTGTACCAGTAGAAACATTACAATCAATATTTGATGATCCTAAATAATGTATAAATAAGTATAAATTAAGTAACCTCTTAAGTCATATTTAAAAAATAATATATGTAATTACCATCTAATGGATCAAATGCAACGCAATATTTTCCTGCAAATGATTGTTCAACAAAAATTGGCTCTTCATCTTCTTCAGATACTAATACGGCACATACACCTGAATTATATAAACAATTCACAAACATTTCATTTGATAATACATCTAACTTCTTTTGCGAATCACCAGTAGCATTTTCAGTACCAGCAACACCATATAAACCAGCTATACCCGCTTTTCTTACTGATCTTGCTACTAATTTACATGCTGTAGATATCGAAGTCAATAATATTACTAAATCCGAATCATGGGTAGCAGCCATGACCATTCTAGTCAATGTCTTTGAATTAGTATCATTTCGAATGGAATCAGGATGTTCAGCAGACATTTCGTACTAAATTGTATCAAATAACCAATAAAGGATAAGAAAAATCGTTAGTACTAGCCTATTTTTATACTGAAAGTGTCTTGTCAGACTCGAATGACAATGCGGAACTTCAATTACCATATGACTACCGGACTTCTTTTTAAATTGATAACATAATGAGAAAGTAAATTTAAGTTCTAAACCACGAATGCTAATAATATTTATTGCATCAATATATAGACATATATCTAATGACAATGACAATTTTTTTGGAAATAAGAACTTATATATATAATTATAGAGAGTTCAAAATCACTGTAACACAGAACGAGGATAAGTGATTTCTATTACTCCACTTAAACTTACACCAAATATTAAACGTACCGGTGAAATATGAGTTTTGAGTCAAACTTTTGACTCAACTTTTGAGTCATACAGTTGTCTATAGACTCAAATCAAACGCTAAATTTTGATTAGATTTACCAACTAACTCAGTGATAATATTGTGGGCACCAGGTTAATAATAAATATTACAAACATTAGAGAAAGAAAAGGTCATAAAAATGAGCGAAAGTGAATATCATCGTGGAAGAAAAAATTTTGGTAAAATATTAGATGAAAAATCGTTACCTAAAAAACGTTTACCAAATGAAGATCCTAAAAAATATAATGTTGTTAAAAAATTAAACGAAAATAATATTAATAATGATGACAGCAATATAGTTAATGTAAGTGATGCAATAAAATCAATTAATCTTGACAGCAGTAATAAAATGAATGAGGATGATAATAATAGTAATAATATGTCTACAATAAATCCATGGAATACTGGTGGATCATCAAGTTTTTTATCAACAAGTCAAGATTTAATTGATAATAATAATTATTATTCAATATTTGACAGTAATTTGACATTTGGTGCGATGAATAATTTACTGTCACATTTAATTAGTAGAAATTATATTGATAATAAAGTTAATAGTGATAATAATACAAATATTGAGAATAAAAATGATATAATTCATAAACTGAAAGCAGCAGATAATGCAGCTATGGTTAAACGTCAAGAAGTACTTGATAATAAATTGAAGCAATTACATAATGAATATACAATATGCCTTGAAAAAAAATAAATCATTTCATCGATTTTACTATAGTAATAAACTCGACTATTTCTTATATCGTAAAAGGCTATTCTTTCTTTTTCAATATACTTGTCATTATAAGAATTCTTTCTTGCCAAGAGTTGGCAGAACAGAGTAGTTAACCACAGTTAAAAAGGTATTATTAACGACAGGTGATAATTTGAGTTATATACAGTATTTAATTTTATATAATGTTTATATCTAATAAAGCCTTAAGTGAAATCACGTATAAATATTATTTATATACCTTAATCTGTTACCATAGATGAATCAGATCCACCTTTCCTCATTAATATAAAAAAATTCATATCAAAAACTATATTATCAAATTGAGCTTGATCACCAATAGCTCTTAATAATAAACCTATAAATTAATAATAATAAAAATGATAATAATAACAATAAAACGCAATGTATTAAAAATTTGAATAACTTACCCCCAAAAGATGCTTGTATTTCAATTCTCAATGCATCAATATGTTTAATTTCAAATACACGACCATGCATCACATAATCATAATTATCAGCTAAAGAACGTCCAGCAGTTGGATTATATGTACCATCATCTGATGCACCACTTAAATCTAATGTACTTGCAAATACAACAGCTACTCTTTCACCAGCTTTAACATCAAATAATTCACTATTTACATCTATATTACATATTAATTAAATAATTTAGAATAAAAACAGCAACAACAACAAAAATAATACTGATAATAATACCTAACACTAAATCAACTTCAAAAGTTGTACCTTTACAGTGTAATCTATTCACTCGTTCAAACATTTTACCATTTTCGTTTAATGCACGAATATGGAATATATCCTCAAATAACAAATATTTTTGTGTAGCCATTTATAAGTACTTGTGGGTTTAATATGAATGATTACTAACGTACAAAGTCACAACTATCTCTTGTGATTCAAAACAGGTTTGTACAAAAATAATATTTTTCTTATAAAAAATCGCTGGTGGTGTTATATAGGGTTCCTGAAATCAATCAGATTTACGACGTATATAAATTAGTAAGATTGTGTAAGTTTAATTAACCAATACATTATTTTTAATAGTAATTTTGCGACAGATCTTCATATAGGTTTTTAATAATATTAGTAAATGTATATGTTGATGACATTAAATGCAATAATATAATATAAATTCAATTTAAATTCGTTCTAATCAATCCAAAGTTGATAGTTACTTATATCCATTTACTTTTCCTAAAATTTTTAGTACCGGTAAATGGATCTACGGTAGGGTTCAAAAGATGAGATGAGTCGCTCCGCTCAATATAATACATATTGGTATTAGTGAATAGACACAATATGAACATTTTAGCGGTTAATTTGCAGCGTTCTAGTGCCATAACCCATGCAATTTATGGAAACTTTACTTCACCAAAAGCTCAAGAATTTGTTATTGCTAAAGGAAGTTTAATTGAATTATTACGTCCTGATGACACAGGGAAATTAATAACAATATGTTCAACACCATTATTTAGTATAATAAGATCTATATCTACATATCGCATACATGGTGCAAATAAAGATAATTTAATTATTGGATCTGATAGTGGTAAAGTATCAATAATTGAATATGACACTAATATAAATGACTGGAAAATTATACATTGTGAAACATTTGGTAAAACAGGATGTAGACGAATTATACCAGGCCAATATTTAGCAATAGATCCAAGTGGTAGAGCAATTATGATAGGTGGCATTGAAAAGCAAAAATTTGTTTATGTTATAAATCGTGATGCAATGAATAGATTAACAATATCTTCACCATTAGAAGCACATAAAAATGATACGATTATATTTTCTATGTGTGGTGTTGATACATCATTTGAAAATCCAATATTTGCTATGATTGAATTAGAATATATTGATTTAGATAATGATTCGTCAGATATATTATATAGTGAAATTGAAAAAAAATTAACATATTATGAACTTGATTTAGGATTGAATAATGTTATAAGAAAATGGTCGGAACCTATTTCACGTACTGCAAATATTTTATTTACTGTACCAGGTGGTAATGATGGTCCTTCAGGTGTATTAATATGTGGTGAAAATTGGATAAGTTATAAACATCAAGGACACCCTGAAATCCGTACACCATTACCTCGTCGATTTCATCATCCAATCGAAAAAGGTGTATTAATAACAACAGGAATATTACACAAACAAAAAGATTTATATTTTTATATGTTGCAATCAGAATTTGGCGATTTATATAAAGTTAATATTATAACAAATGAAGAAAAAAAGGTGGTAAATGTATGTGTATCAGTTTTTGATACTATACCACCAGCAGTATCTTTATGTATCACAAAAACTGGTTTATTATTTGCTGCATCTGAAAGTGGAAATCATTCATTATATCAATTTCAAGGTATAGGTGATGATCCTAATTGTGTGAAAGCGGATAGTATATTAGATGATAAATTAAATGAAATGTTAGGGGATGATTCTATATCTGCATCTAAAGTTGCAGTCACATTTAAACCATCAGAAAAATTGAATAATTTATCATTAATTGATGATATTAGTTCTTTAGCCCCAATAACAGATATGTTAGTTGATGATATTTTAAATATTGATTCACCGCAAATTTTAACATTATGTGGTAAAGGTAATAGATCATCATTAAAAATTTTAAAACATGGTATTTCTGTCACAGAAATGGCTGTATCAGAATTACCGGGTAAACCTATTGCCGTATGGACTATAAAACATCCAAATAGTAATTTAGATAGATATATTGTCGTATCTTTTTTAAATGCAACATTAGTATTATCTATTGGTGATACAGTAGAAGAAGTTACTGATAGTGGAATATTACTAACAAGTGCTACATTAAATATTATTCTATTAGCCGATAATAATTTATTACAAATTCATGCACAAGGTATAAGACATATACGTCAAGATAAAAGAGTATCTGAGTGGAAAACACCTGGTAGAAGAAATATTGAACAATCATGTGTTAATACTAGACAAGTTTGTATAGCATTATCAGGTGGTGAAATATTTTATTTTGAATTAGATGCTGCTGGACAATTAATGGAATTAGGACATTATGAATTTGGTAAAGAAATTAAATGTTTAGATATGGGAATTGTACCAAATAGTAGAGCTCGATCGTCATTTTTAGCTGTTGGTTTAAATGACGATACAGTTAATTTACAATTATTATCACTTGAACCATCTGATTTATTAACACAAAGAAGTACAATGTCATTACCAGATAAACCATCATCATTATTAATAATTTCTATGGCAAAAGAAAAATCTGGTATGATAAATGATAGTAATACTTCAGATATTGTTTCAAATAATTCATTATCTACATTATACTTAAATATCGGATTACATTCTGGTGTATTAGTTCGTGTTGCTGTTGATCCTATCAGTGGAACATTATCTGATAGTCGTCAAAAATTTTTAGGTCCTAAAAATATTAAATTATTTCGTACAATTGTACAAGGTCAAAATGCCGTGGTAGCATTATCATCTAGATCATGGATAATGTATAACTACCATGGTAAATATACTCAAACACCATTATCTTATGATAGTTTAGAACATGCAACTAGTTTTTCATCTGAAGTATGCCAGGAAGGTATAGTTGGTATAGCCGGAAATACTTTACGTATTGTAACATTAGAAAATTTAGGTACTTCATTGAATCAAGTATCGTATAATTTAAAATATACTCCTCGAAGAATGTGTAAATATCCAGGCAGCAAACAAATAATAGTTATAGAAACTGATCATAATGAGTATAATGATGAAGAAAAGGCATCACTATTACAAAATAATTCAAGTATGGTTATTGAAGATAATGAAAATGAAGAAAATGTCACAATAATTCCTACACGTGGCCCATTACCTCCTATGGATGGTAAATGGGCATCATGCATAAGAATTATAGATGTTTTAAACGGTGAAAATAAATTAACTGTTGAATTAAAAAATAATGAAGCAGCATTTTCATTAACAACAGTGAAGTTTACTCAACATAGTGAAGAAACGTTTATTATAGTTGGTATAACTAAAGATCTTCAACTTCATCCTAGAAGAGTTTCATCATCTGCAATTCAAGTTTATAGATATATTGAATCATTATCACAATTACAATTGTTACATCAAACAGAAATCGAAGATGTACCTATGGTTATGTGCGAATTTCAAGGAAAATTATTAGTTGGTATGGGTAAAATATTACGACTATATGATTTAGGTAAAAAGAAATTGTTAAAAAAATGTGAAAATAAAACATTTCCTACAAATATTGTCCGTATTCAAGTCCATGGTGAACGTATATACGTTGGTGATATGAGTGAAAGTGTTCATTTTGTTAAATATAAAAGAGTTGAAAATGCTTTAGTTATATTCTCCGATGACTCAATACCAAGATTTATAACCGGTTTAACAGTACTTGATTATGCTACAGTAGGATGTGGTGATAAATTTGGAAATATTTTTACTTTAAGATTACCTGATGGTGCAAGTGATGATGTCGAGGCAAGTGTTGGCACCAGATTATTATGGGATCAAAGTACATCTGGATTAGTTACTGGCATGAGTAAAGTTGAACAGTTAACAAATTATTATTTGGGTGAAGCAATAACAAATATTACTAAATGTTCCTTAATCCTTGGTGGTACTGAATTAATGTTATGTAGTACTATTTTTGGTGGTTTATACGCATTTATTCCATTAAGTTCCAAAGACGATATTAATTTTTTTAGAGCATTAGAACAATTTTTAAGAAATGAATTAGTTAATTTATGTGGTAGGGATCATTTATCATATCGTTCATATTATGCACCTGTAAAAGATACTTTTGATGGTGATTTATGTGAACGTTTTTTAACTTTAAGTTATATTAAACAAAAAGAATTTGCTGATTCAGTTGATCGAACTGTTGTTGAAGTATTAAAAAAAATTGAAGAAGCAACTAATATATTATAATAATAATAATAATAAAAGAATGAATTTTGTAATTATAATAATACAATCAAAAAATAATGATACTTATTTATAATCATCAAATCCTATAATTCCTTCATCATTTAATTCATCTAATTGATCTTCACCTGGTATACCATATGGTGTTGATGGAAATTGACTTAAAAAATCAACTTTATTTTCCCAAAATAATCTTATATCAGTAATATTATGCATAATCATTGCAAATCTTTCAACACCAAAACCAGCAGCAAATCCAGAATATTTTTCTGAATCGTATCCAACAGCTTCTAATACAGCTGGATCAACCATGCCACATCCTAATACTTCTAACCATCTACCACGAAAATATACATCAACTTCTATTGATGGTTCAGTAAATGGAAAATATGATGCTCTAAACTTTAAATCAATTTCTTCACCAAACATTGTTTTTAAAAAATATTGAACAGTACCTAATAAATGTGGCAATGTTAATTTACCAATTTCATCAATAGCTAATATTTCAACTTGATGAAACATTGGATAATGTGTAGCATCTACATCATCTTTACGAAATACTCTACCAGGCACTACAATTTTAAATGGTGGTTTTCGTTTTTCCATTTCTCTTATTTGTACAGCAGATGTATGAGTTCTTAATAATAATGTTTCATTGGTATTAATATTTTCAGTATTAATATAAAATGTATCTTGCATATCTCTTGCTGGATGTGAAGGTGGCATACCCAAAGCTTCAAAATTAAAAAAATCATTTTCTATTTCTGGTGAATCAGATGGATCAGATATAACCTCATAACCAATTTCTTCAAATATTTTTGTCGTTAAATCTAATACTAAACTTAATGGATGTCTTGCACCTGGTGCTGGATAAAAATTTGGTATTGAATCAATTTGAATTGTATTATATAATGATTCATTTTCAATCAAATCTTCAATTTCTTTAGATCTTACTATATTTATTGAATCTTCTATAGCTTTCTCTACTGTAACTTTTGCTAGGTTTACAACTTCACCTAACTTTGGCTTATCATCTTTACTTAATAATTTCATTTCTTTCATCATACTTGTTATTTTACCATTTTTACCTAAAAATGCTATTCTAAATAATTCAATTTCTTTAGATGATGATACATCACTTAGTAATGATATTGCTTCATTTTGATATTGCTTTGTTAATTCTATTAATTCACTTAAATTTGGTTGTGATGATGTTGTTGTTGTTGGTGCACTTGTTGATAAAAATATTCTTTTATTATTTATTCTTATGCGATTATTTCTAAAACTTATTGTCTCATGCAGGAGTAAATGCAATATTAATAGTATCAAAAACAACATTTTCATGGTATTTAAGTGGGTGAGTCCTACATACGTAATTTTTTTTAAGGAAAAATTCGAGGGATTATTAGACTTAGACTAAGTTTTATTGTCCGTAAATAAACCTAATAATACTGACTTTTTAACGCATTGATCAAAAATAATCATACCAATTTTCTTTGCCGTATTCGGTTAACTAATAAAGTAATTTACTTGTCATGAAGGTAGTTTCTTTCACGGGTCAATGATGAAGGTAATCATATTATATATTAGAATATCAACTTATAAAAACTAGAGATTGTAAAGATTTCAATGGACTTAATATACCGGAGATGTATCTTAATTGTTGATTGACAGTCCATAACTATGGGCCGCATGTTATGAGTTTGATCCATTTTCATCAAATTAATGGTACGTAGGTACATCAGAACGTGTTGGTTCTTTTGAATTAAACGCAGTATTCAGTTGCAAACTTCCACCAGTGAGCCAAAAAGCATACATCGTTGCCAACCGCATTAATATTATTAATCATGAACTTGTTACTAAATCGAAACATAACACGTTTAATTGCATATAATAGAAATAAACAATGTTCATTTAATTTCTCTACATTATTATCTCATGAAGATGATATAAAAAATGTTGAAAATGATATTATTAGAGATAAATTATGGATGAAAGAACCAAATAATACGAATATATTAAATAATGAATATAAAAAAGAATTTCATATTACAACAACAAGTTTTAATGAATATATTTCTAAAAGAGGTTTTAATACCATTGAAAACAATTCACCAGCTATGAATATATTAAGTTCAATACTTACGTATCCATTATCAATATCATATAGTATAAATAAAATATTTCATTTATATAAAAATTCAACTAAAAAAAATTTAAATATATTAATTATTGGTGCTAGAAGTGAATCATCATTACCAAATATATGGTGGAAAGAAACATTATATAATTCGGATATATTTAGAAATATAAAATTAGAATTTGTTGGTCCACATATTATGATTAATAATAAAGAAAATAAAGTTGATACACTATCATTTAATAATAATAATATTATTATTAATCCACTTACATCTGATAATAAATCATTATTACATGACAATAAAAATATTAGAAATTTACTATTAGATAATGATTTATATATTTTATTTAATCCTGGTTTTGGATCAAAAAGTTTAAAAAATGAATGGGAAGATACATTAAAATATTTATTATGGACAAAAAAACCTATTGTTTGTACTGCACTAAATCTTAGTGATTTAAATAGAGATTTAGATTATATTAAACATATTGCCAGCAATGTTGATTCAGAAGAACAGGATTTAGGCGAATCATTAGAATTTATAGTAAAACCACATATTAATCCATTTCAAAGTTTTAAAACATATATTGATTATAAGGAAACAAAAGAATTTCAAATAATGAATAATAATCATTATATTTATGCTTTTAGTTCCAAATAAATAAATAAATAAATAAATAAATAAATGCATTTTTAAATATAATATACATACTTTTTTGAAAAAATTATTGAGCAACATATAGGGTGATTAATTACAGTTTACATGAAAAGTGTCATCTATAGGTTTAGGTTTATAGGTTAAGGTTAGGGTGGTTTATTAGTTTTACAGATAATATGTGTATCTTATACCCTATAATTGTATATAAGTAAACTAATTTGAACTTACTTGACTAAAATTTAATCCTTTTATGCAACCAGTGGTTGACCT
>JACCDO011149107.1_pt1 | contig 32229 bp, 27 predicted proteins | sample 7446101 | NCBI WGS metagenome assembly JACCDO01 (sample SAMN15323440, study PRJNA562643) | freshwater metagenome | isolation source: river surface water | place: USA:Blue River Watershed | collected 2017-08-16 | reverse complement strand
CGCTTCGTTTTATTGTTTGCATGGGATACATTGTTGCCAACCATCGGCTTCTTCCCAGTGACTTGGCAAACTTTTGCCATGACATAACTCCATTAATAGCGAAAAAAGAAGATTGTATCAGTCCTAGCCTATTTTGGGCTAGCCCTAAATGGCTTTGGCTTTGGCCTTTTGATGACAAAACAGCTGAAAAATCTTTTAAATAGCCAATAAGTTAGCAATTACTACCATTAATTGCTAATATTCATAAGGCCTGAGTCCGAAAAAGAGAAAAAACCACTACCGCTAACTATGCAGTGGTCAAGAAGTGCAATATCTACTAACTGCAGGGCATTTTGCAGGGTTCTAGTTAGATCTTGGTCCGACTCGCTTGGCAATGGGTTGCCACTGGGGTGGTTATGGGCCACGATGAGGGCGCTCGCGTTTCTAGAAAGGGCCTCCTTCAGGATTTCTCGGGGATACACCGCTGTATGGGTAATAGACCCCCTAAATAGCTCCTGACACTCTATGAGGTGAAGGCGTGAGTCCAGGTAGAGGCAAAGGAAGACCTCATGTGGCAAACGGCCAATTTTCGCCTGCAAGAACTCTCTGACGTGGCTCGGAGAGGAAAAGATGGAGTCCTGTGCCAGCCCCTCTTCAAGACTGCGCTTAACTAGCTCATAAGCGGCTTGAATTTGCGACCATTTAGATAGCCCCATCCCATGGATGCGGGTCAATTCTTCGCGACTACAGCCTAATAAGCGGGGGAGGCTTCCAAAATGGTGAAGTAAATCTTTTGCTAGGGCCACTGCGCTTTTACCCCGCACGCCAACCCGCAAAAAAATAGCGAGCAGTTCTGCATCCGAAAGCGCGGCTGCGCCATGAAGCCTCAATTTCTCCCGAGGCTGCTCATTTTTGGGCCAATTGGTAATTGGGGAGTGCACAGCTTTCGCTGGCCTAGATACAATCATCTTATGACTAAGCTTGCCGTTCTGCCGAATTCCTACTTGACCCTCAACTATCGGCTCACTTTGCCCAATGGGGAGGACTACATCAATACTTTTGTTGATCGCCCTGCGACGGTTCTGATGGGTTCTGGACAATTTGCACCTTGTTTTGAGAAAGTGTTGTTAGGGCTTGGGGTTGGTGAGAAGAAAAGTGCTTTACTACCGCCGGAAGAAAGTTTTGGTGAGCGCAAAGAAGATTTGGTGCAATGGGTTTCTTTGAATGCCCTGAAGGAAGGTCGCGATGCCGATACGGAATTTAATCCAGGCGATGTGATTGAATTTAATGCGCCGGGCGGCGCTCAATATGCAGGTGTTTTGCAATCGATTGATGATGAAGGTGCGTGGTTTGACTTTAATCATCCCTTGGCCGGTAGGCCGGTTACTTTCGAAGCAGAAATCGTAGCGATTCTTTAAAACATGACTAATCCAGATAAGTTTGAAATTTTGATGGCTCAGCCCCGTGGTTTTTGTGCGGGTGTTGATCGCGCAATCAATATTGTGAATGAAGCTCTGACCCGTTTTGGCGCGCCAATTTATGTACGCCATGAAATTGTTCACAACGCTTATGTTGTGAATGAATTGCGTGAGAAGGGCGCGGTATTTGTGGAAGAGCTGCATGAGGTTCCTAAGGGTGGAATCGTGGTGTTCAGCGCCCATGGCGTCTCTCAAGAGGTACGCAAAGATGCTCAAGAACGTGGCTTGCAGGTGTATGACGCTACTTGCCCATTGGTCACTAAGGTCCATTTTGAAGTGGTCAAGATGTGCAAAGACGGCTTTACTGTTTTGATGATTGGTCATGCAGGGCACCCTGAAGTTGAGGGAACTATGGGCCAGGTGAAAGAGGGAGTCTTTCTGGTTGAGAATGTTGCTGATGTCCAATCTTTGTCTTTCCCAAGCGATGAAAAGATTGCATTCGTGACCCAAACTACATTGTCAGTAGATGAAACTAAAGAAATTGTTGGGGCGCTCACGAAAAAATTCCCTAATATTGTTCAGCCGCGTAAACAAGATATTTGTTATGCCACTCAGAATCGTCAAGATGCTGTGAAATTTATGGCTCCACAAGTGGAGCTAGTTATTGTGGTGGGAAGTGCAGCAAGTTCAAACTCGAATCGCCTGAGAGAATTATCAGAAAAATTGGGTGTACCTTCTTACATGGTGGATGCCCCCGAGCAACTGAAGCCCGAATGGTTTGTGGGTAAAAAGCGTATCGGCTTAACTGCTGGTGCATCAGCCCCTGAAAGCCTTGCGCAATCTATAGTGGCGCGTATTCAAGAATTTGGTCCACGACAGGTTCGTGCCTTAGAGGGCGTTGTCGAAGACGTGATCTTTTCATTGCCAAAAAATTTAGTCGACTGAAGTATTTATAAAAGAGGAGCTGCGCATGATGAACTCAAAAGTGTCAAAAGTGATTTTTGTAAAAAGTACTATTGCAGTAGCGGCAGCGACCGTCATCTTGTTGGGTTGTGGCAAGAGTGGCGATAAGGCTTCGGTAGATGGAACAGAAGTCAAAATTGGACATGTGGCTCCGTTGACTGGTCCAATCGCCCACTTGGGTAAAGACAATGAAAATGGCGCTCGCTTGGCTATTGAAGAGATTAATAAATCTGGTCTCACCATCGATGGAAAGAAAGTAGTTTTGACTTTAGTGCCTGAGGATGATGCTGAAGATCCGAAGACTGCTACTCAAGTTGCACAGAAATTGGTGGATGCTAAGGTTGCCGGTGTAGTTGGCCACCTCAATTCTGGAACCAGTATTCCTGCATCAAAAATTTATAGTGATGCTGGGATTACTCAAATCTCTCCATCAGCTACCAATCCTGATTACACCAAGCAAGGTTTTAAAACGACTTATCGCTTAGTTGCCACAGATGCACAGCAAGGTCCAGCATTAGCTAACTATGTTGTGGGCACTCTGAAAGCGAAAACAGTAGCCATCATTGATGACTCTACGCAGTATGGCAAAGGTTTGGCGGATGAGTTTGAAAAGACCATCAAAGCTGCTGGTGTCAAGGTAGTTACCCGTGAAGCAAGTAATAACAAGGCAACGGATTTCAAGGCCATCCTTACCAAGATTAAAGGTAGCAAGCCTGATGTCATCATGTATGGCGGTATGGATGCTACTGGCGGCCCATTAACAAAGCAAGCAGCAGAGCTTGGTATTCAGGCTAAGGTGGTTGGTGGAGATGGCATGTGTACAGAGAAGTTGGCAGAACTAGCTGGTGATGCTGTGGTGAATGTCACTTGCTCGGAGGCTGGCATGGCTCTATCAAAGATGGCGCAGGGAGCCGACTTCCAGAAACGCTACAAGGAGCGCTTTAACTCCGATGTTCAGATTTATGCGCCATTTACCTATGATGCGGTTTATGTCTTGGTCGACGCAATGAAGCGAGCCAATTCAACTGATCAAGCAAAGATCTTGCTTGTGATGCCTGATACGAAGATGAATGGTTTGGTTGGCAATATCGCCTTTGACAATAAAGGCGATATGAAAGAAGGCGTGATTACTTTATATGACTTCAAAGATAAGAAGAAAACAGTTCTTGACGTTATTAAGATGTAATTTACTCTGATCAAAATAGCGCCGCTGATGCGGTGCTATTTTTTTATAGAGTGCAATTTTCTCAATGGATATTCTCCTTCAGCAAATTATTAATGGCTTAGTGCTTGGTAGCATCTATGCCCTAATTGCCTTGGGTTACACCATGGTTTATGGGGTCTTGGGGATTATTAATTTTGCTCATGGCGAAGTGCTCATGATTGGTGCCATGGTATCGCTTTCATTGCTGCAATTGGTATTAGGCTTCACTAGCGGTCTTCCAGGTTGGCTAACACTTTTAATTGTTCTACCGGTGACGATGGCAGTGTGTGCGGGCCTAAGTTATTGGATCGAGCGTATTGCCTATCGTCCTTTGCGCAACGCTCCACGCTTAGCTCCTTTGATTTCAGCAATTGGTATGTCGATCTTGTTGCAAACCATTGCCATGATGATTTGGTCGCGCAATCCAATGACTTATCCACAGTTATTACCCTCAATTCCAATTGATTTATGGGGAAGTGGTGCAACGATTACCGGCAAAGAGATTGTCATCATCATTGTTGCTCTGGCTGTGATGTGCGGTTTATTGTTTTTGGTTGAAAAAACAAAACTGGGTAGAGCAATGCGAGCCACTGCCGAGAATACTCAAATTGCCGGTTTGATGGGCGTTAATCCTAATCGTGTCATCTCCATTACTTTTATGCTGGGTGGGGCTCTTGCCGGTTTAGCTGGCGTAATGATTGCGAGTAACTATGGCAATGTCCATTTTTATATGGGATTTATTCCCGGACTGAAAGCATTTACGGCCGCTGTATTGGGCGGTATTGGAAATTTAAAAGGAGCGATGTTAGGCGGCCTCCTTTTGGGATTAATTGAATCATTAGGCGCAGGCTATATTGGAGAATTGACTGGTGGTGTTTTTGGTTCGAACTATCAAGATATCTTTGCGTTCTTGGTATTAATCCTGGTGCTAGTCTTGCGTCCCACTGGCCTCTTGGGCGAAAGGGTTTCCGATCGTGCTTAAGGGCGCGCTATTTCAGCGTTTACCAAAATCTGCTTACTGGTGGATTGGTGTTGTTGCATTAATTCTGTTGCCTTGGGTGGTAGGTTCCAGTGGCGGAAATTACTGGGTGCGAGTACTTGATTTTGCCTTGCTCTATATCGTTCTTGCGCTAGGGCTCAATGTAGTTGTTGGTTTTGCTGGTTTATTGGATTTGGGTTACATCGCCTTTTATGCTCTTGGTGCTTATAGCTTTGCATTGCTTGCATCTCCCCATTTACCGCAGCAGTTTGAGACGATTGCATCAGCCTTTCCGGAGGGGATGCATTTTTCTCCTTTGACCGTTGCAGTATTTTCAATCATTCTGGCCGCTCTATTTGGAGTGATCTTAGGATTTCCAACATTGCAGTTACGGGGTGATTACTTAGCCATCGTCACTTTGGGTTTCGGGGAAATTATTCGTATCTTTATGAATAATCTTGATCGCCCATTCAATCTGACTAATGGGCCTAAAGGTATCGCTTCAATAGATCCAATCCAATTCTTTGGGATTTCATTTGCAAAACCTTTAGATCTCGGTTTTATACAAATTCCAGGCCTGTATTTGGTATTTTATCTATTCCTACTCTTAGCGATTGCTGTAGCGATTGTTTGTATTCACTTACAAGATTCACGGATTGGTAGGGCGTGGGTCGCAATTCGCGAAGATGAGATTGCTGCCAAGGCGATGGGCATTAATACGCGCAATATGAAGTTGCTGGCTTTTGCGATTGGAGCATCCTTTGCAGGCGTTGCTGGTGTTCTCTTTTCCGCCTTTCAAGGCTTTGTTTCTCCGGAGTCATTTACGCTTTGGGAGTCAATTGTCGTCTTGGCGATGGTAGTGTTAGGTGGCATTGGCCACATTCCTGGTGTCATTCTTGGCGCAGTTCTTCTGGCGATATTTCCGGAGGTATTGCGTGCCATTGCGCAGCCTGTGCAGCAAGCTTTATTTGGACATGTATTGGTAGATGTCGAAGTCCTTCGCCAATTGATTTATGGCTTAGCCCTCATATTGATCATGTTGTATCGCCCAGGCGGTATTTGGCAAAAGAGTGAGGCTAAATGATGTCAGCCCATTTACTCCTTGATGTTGCAGACGTCTCTAAGCGTTTTGGTGGAGTGCGCGCACTGGAATCGGTTGGCTTGCAGGTGCCGCATGGATCGATTGTGGGCTTGATTGGGCCTAATGGCGCAGGCAAGACGACTTTCTTTAACGTCATTACAGGTCTATATCCAGCAGACTCAGGCGTTTTTTTATTCGATGGACAGTCTTACTTTCCAGAGTCAGTCTCTGAAGTAACGAAATCTGGTTTAGCCAGAACCTTTCAGAACATTCGCCTCTTTGGTGAAATGTCTACTCTTGAGAATGTGATGGTGGGTTGTCATTGCCGCTCAAACGCTGGAGTCCTTGGGGCAATCTTTCGATTTCCAGCAACAAAACGTGAAGAGCAATCTATCCGCGATAAATCCCTTGAGTTACTTGCTTATGTTGGGCTGACTGAGTTTGCCAGTGTGGAGGCACGCAATCTTTCCTATGGCCATCAACGTCGCCTCGAAATTGCTAGGGCTTTAGCTACTGAACCTAAGCTCTTAGCTTTGGATGAGCCAGCCGCGGGCATGAATGCAACTGAAAAGTTAGAACTCCGCGAGCTATTGCTGCGTATTAAGGCGGATGGCAAAACCATTCTATTAATTGAGCATGATGTGAGCTTAGTGATGGGTATTTGCGATAGCTTGACAGTGCTTGATTATGGCAAAGTGATTGCTTCTGGTAAACCTGCAGATGTGCGTACACATCCAGAAGTGATTAAGGCTTATCTCGGTCAAGGGGCGGTGTAATGAGCGCCTTACTGAATGTAAAAAATCTCAAAGTTTCTTATGGCGGTATCAATGCCGTCAAAGGGATTGATTTGCAGGTTGATCGAGGTGAGCTAGTCGCTTTAATTGGCGCCAATGGTGCTGGTAAGAGTTCAAGCTTGAAAGCGATTGCGGGTGTGCTGACTCCATCGGCAGGTGAAATTCAGTTTTTAGGTCAGCGTGCCGAGAAACTACCGGCATATGAGTTGGTCCAGCTGGGCTTAGGTATGGTTCCGGAAGGTCGCGGTGTGTTCAAGCGCATGACCATTCTGGAAAATCTACAGATGGGTGCATTCTTGAAAAAGGATGCCACAGCCGTTAAACAAAAGCTAGAGGAGGTCTACTCCTATTTTCCGAGACTGAAAGAGCGTTTATCACAATTGGCAGGAACGCTTTCCGGTGGCGAGCAGCAAATGGTAGCGATGGGCAGGGCGATGATGGCGGAACCTCAGTTATTGCTGCTCGATGAGCCGTCTATGGGTTTATCACCCATCATGGTTGAAACTATTTTTGACGTTATCCGCAATCTCTCGGCCAATGGCATGACCATTCTCTTGGTGGAGCAAAACGCAAGATTGGCTTTGCAGATGGCTAATCGTGCTTATGTCATGGAAAGTGGATTAATTACCTTGAGCGGCTCTGGTAAAGAGCTGCTGGAAGACTCTAGAGTGCGAACAGCCTACTTAGGTGAATAGCCTTAAGCGGTTTGTTTGAGTAACTCACGCAGCATGCCGCACATCTGACGAATCTCATCGTCACTGACATTCAGAGCAGGCATAAAGCGCAATAAGTTTGGTCTTGGTGAGTTGATTAATAGACCTTCAGGACTACGATCGCGAGCGAGCTCAACCAATTTTCCGCCGGTATCTTTGCCAAGCATAAGGGCACGCAATAAACCTTCACCACGCTCACCCTCAAGATTAAATTCTGCAACCAGCTTGAGTAATTCTGATTTTAGTAATTCACCCTTAGCTTTGACGCTCTCTAAAAATCCTGGGGCCAGTAATTGCTCAATCACACTAATGCCTACAGCAGTCATCAGTGGATTGCCGTTATAAGTACCACCTTGGTCGCCTGGTACAAAGCAAGCTGCTGCATTAGTGGCCATCAGGGCTGCTAATGGAACACCACCACCAATACCTTTACCCAAAGTCATGATGTCCGGCTCAATTCCGTATTGCTGGTAGGCAAAGAGGGTGCCAGTACGGCCGCAGCCGGCCTGCACTTCATCGGCAATGAGAAGAATATTGTTTTCTTTGGTGAACTTACGTAGTTCAAGCATAAATTCTTTAGTGCTGGGGATCACGCCACCTTCACCTTGAACTGGCTCAAGCATGACTGCAACAGTTTTATCAGTCACCAATTTTTTGACAGACTCCAAGTCATTCAAATCTGCTTTTGGAAATCCAGCAACTTGTGGAGCAAACATCGTATCCCAGCCTGGCTTGCCAGAGGCGCTCATAGTGGCGATGGTGCGACCATGAAAACTATGATCAAAGGTAATAATTTCAAAAGCGCCATTCTTATGAAGTTGACCCCATTTGCGCGCAAGCTTGATAGCACCTTCGTTTGCTTCAGCGCCGCTGTTGGCGAAAAAGACTTTGTCAAAGCAACTATTTTCTGTAAGCAGATTAGATAAACCAATCATTGGCTCGTTATAAAACGCTGGACTTGGATTAATCAGTTTTTTTGCTTGCGCGTTGAGTGCTTCGATCATTCCAGAATTGCTGTGACCTAAGCAATTCACAGCCCAACCTTGCAAGAAATCTAAATACCGTTTGCCATTGTTGTCTGTTAACCATGAACCCTTACCCTCGACCATGACGACGTCTGGACGTTGGGTGATGAACATCACTGCATGGGTGTCGATCGCTTGGGCTGGCTTATTCATACTGAACTTGAGTAATTGGGGCTAATGAGGTTTCTATTATCTAACTTTATCGGAATTTAGTTGGTGGCTAAATCTGCGGCACTAGTAAATGAGTCTGCGAAGAATTCTTCCTCAGGTAGGTGACATTTGGATGAAAAGTCGTCCCGTGCGGCATTTACCATGACTGGTGCGCCACAGGCATAGACCTGAAGGTCTTTCATATCAGGATGATCTGCCATCACAGCTTGGTGGACAAAACCAGTTCGACCACTCCAGGCATCCTCTTCGAGGGCATCTGAGATCACCGGAATGTACTTGAGATTAGGAATCTCTTTTTGCCAGGCCTTGCATAAATCATCTAGGTAGAGATCGCCGGGACGACGTCCACCCCAATAGAGCTCAATGGGCCTTTGAATCTTTTTAGCCTGCATTTGCTCGATGATGGATTTGATCGGAGCAAATCCAGTCCCTGCAGCAACAAAAATGATGGGTTTCTGAGAATCTTCTCTGAGAAAGAAGCTGCCCAAAGGACCTTCAAAGCGCAGGATATCTTTTTCTTTCAATGCCGGGCTGCTTGTCCCAAATACAAAGTCGGTAAATACGCCGCCGGGTAAATGACGGATATGTAACTCAAGCGGACCTTCTTGGTCTGGGGCATTGGCAATGGAGTAGGCACGGCGCTGGCCATCCTTGAGGAGGAACTCCAGATACTGGCCAGCTAGGAACTGAAAGCGTTCAGCAGCGGGAAGTTGCAGCTTCAAAATAGCGACATCATGGCTAGGATGCTCAATCGTATTGACTCGACAAGGAACTTTCCGAATAGCAATATCGCCAGCGCCCTGAACTTCACGAGCCTCAATCAATAGATCGGACTGGGGATGGGCGCAACAAAATAAAGTACTACCGGTAGTCTCATCAGACTTGCTTAAGGCGCTCTCGCTATGCTGGCCATGGGTTACCTGACCCTCTATGATTTTGCCCTTGCAGGATCCACAAGCACCGTTTTTGCAGCCATAGGGCAGCTTGATGCCTTGACGCAGAGCGGCCTCCAGGAGCGTTTCATCCTGGTTAACGGTAAATTGTTTGCCGCTCGTTTTGAGCGTGACCTGGTAAGACACTCTCATTCCTTTCAATAAATCGTTACGATATTACTTATGCAATCTTTTGGTAAACCTTCAATCCTGATTATTGGCTGCGGTGACATTGGTCTTCGGGTAGCAAAACAGCTTGCCCGTAGCCATCGAGTTTTCGCTTTAACTTCTCAACAAAGTCGTTTTCAGGAGTTGAGGGAGGTAGGCGCGATTCCACTGTTGGGTAATCTGGATCAGCCAGAAACTTTGTGGCGCCTATCGGGTTTAGCTCAAACCGTCATTCATCTTGCACCACCCCAAAACCAGGGAAATCGTGATTGCCGAACCCGCAACCTAATCCGAATTTTAGCCCAAGGATCTAATGCCGTCAGGCGTCTGATCTATATCAGCACCACAGGTGTCTATGGGGATCATGGGGGCGCCAAAGTCAGTGAAGTAACCCCAGTCAGCCCTCAGAGTGAGCGCGCCCAAAGAAGAGTGGATGCTGAGCGCGCATTACGTTTATGGGCACCCGCTCATGGGGTGGCTTTAACGATTTTGCGTGTGCCGGGAATTTATGCCACTAACCGTCTACCTATTGAGCGCCTGCAGTCTAAAACACCGGCACTAATTTCTGAAGAGGATGCTTATTCCAATCACATTCATAGCGATGATTTGGCGAGCTTAGTATGCGCTGCGGTTTATCACGGTAGGCCACAAAGAGTGATTAATACGTGTGATGGCGGTGAAACTAAAATGGGCGATTACTTTGATGAGGTGGCTGATGCTTTCGGTCTAGATCGACCACCCAGAATGCCAGGCGCTCAATTGCAAAAATTAGTCAGCCCAATGCTGTGGTCATTTATGCGTGAGTCAAGAAGAGTAACCAATACTCGCCTGCATGAATTAAAAAGGCCGCTACGCTATCCGAGCGTAGGCCATTTTCTGAAAACTATTTCCAGGAATCCTTAAGGCCAACGGTACGATTAAATACTGGCTTACCAGGTTTGGAATCAGATTCATCAGCAACAAAGTAACCATGGCGTTCAAACTGGAAACGTTCTCCAGCTTTGACATCCTTCATGCAAGGCTCTAGGTAAGCAGAAATGGTTTGCTTAGAGTTCGGATTAATGGTGTCCAAGAAATTCTTGTCACCACTATCAGGATGCGGGTCGCTAAAGAGGTGGTCGTATAGACGCACTTCAGTCGGAATAGCTTCAGCAGCGCTAATCCAGTGAATATTGCCTTTCACCTTATAGTTATTTGAGCCAGTAGTGCCGCTCTTGCTATCAGGGAAGTGGGTCGCATTCACCTGAATCACATTACCATTGGCGTCAGTCTCAAAGCCGGTGCATTCAATTACAAAGCCATGGCGCAAACGAACACGGCTTCCGGGCTGATCCCCAATGGGTGGAAATAATCTGAAGAAACCTTTAATAGGTTCTTTCATAAAATCATCTTCTTCAATCCACAATTCGCGGGTGAAATGAAATTCCCGATTGCCCCATTCGGGGTGCTGTGGATGACGTGGTGCTGAGCATGGTTCTTTACTAGCAGCATCAAAGTTTTCAATCACTAACTTCAGTGGTTTGAGCACTGCTGTGGCGCGCGGCGCTCTGACTTCAAGATCATCTCGCAGCGCTTGATCTAAGGTGCTCATATCAATCCAGCTGTCTGCTTTAGAGACACCAATGCGCTCACAGAACAAGCGAATGCTTTCTGGGGTATAGCCACGACGACGGATACCGACAATCGTTGGCATGCGGGGGTCATCCCAACCATCAACATGGTTTTCTTCAACCAACTGCAGTAACTTCCGTTTACTGGTGATGGTGTAGGTCAGATTCAGACGTGCAAATTCATACTGATGTGGCACAGGATCTTTAAACACACCCAATTCTTTAAGGGAGTTCACAATCCAATCATATAGCGGGCGGTTGTTCTCAAACTCAAGAGTGCAAATCGAGTGAGAGACATTCTCTAGTGCATCAGAAATACAGTGCGTGAAGTCATATAAGGGGTAGATGCACCACTTACTGCCCGTACGATGGTGATCGGTATGGCGAATACGGTAGACCACTGGGTCACGCATCACGATATTTGGATGCGCCATATCAATCTTTAGGCGTAGAACATGTTCACCATCTTTAAATTTGCCATCCCGCATCTCACGAAACAGGGAGAGATTCTCTTCGGGACTACGATCGCGGTACGGACTATTTTTTCCGGCTTGACCAAAGTTGCCGCGATTAGTGTGAATATCATCAGCACTTTGGCTATCGACATAAGCTTTGCCATTCTGAATCAGAATTTCGGCAAATTCGTAGAGACGATCAAAGTAGTCGCTAGCATGGTAAAGGTGAGTATCCCAATCAAAGCCTAACCATTTGACAGCATCCAAAATACTGTCGGCGTATTCAACATCCTCCTTAACTGGGTTGGTGTCATCAAGGCGCATATTGCAACGCGCACCACCGGGTTGATTGTTGTAGTCAGCGGCAAGGCCAAAGTTCAAGCAAATACTTTTTGCATGACCAATATGTAAATAGCCATTTGGTTCGGGCGGAAAACGGGTAATGATCGACGGAATTGCCTCGCCAGCCAAATTGGTTCTCTGTGAAAAAGCACCACTTGCTAAGTCATGATCAATGATCTGACGTAAGAAGTTGGAGGGCTCGGCCACAGCGCCAGCATTGGCTTTAGAGGGTTTGCTATCTTGGGACATAGCCACATTGTAGAGAAAAGCCTGGGCCAATAAAGAAAAAGCCCGCAAACTGCTGCGGGCTCGTTTCCTGATGGATGATTAAATTTAATCCTCTTCGGCAAAAGCCTCTTCGCGAGTCTTCTTCACTGCTGGCAAGGCCACGATCACTACCAGTAGGGCGGCTGCAATTAGCAACCCTAAGGAAAGTGGGCGGGTCAGGAAGGTAGTGAAGTCGCCGCGTGACAGTAATAGAGCACGACGGAAGTTCTCTTCCATCATTGGTCCGAGCACGAAGCCCAACAGTAATGGAGGAGGTTCACAACCAAGCTTGAAGAACAGGTAGCCAATCAAGCCAAAGCCTGCAGTTACATATACGTCAAACACGGTGTTGTTCACGGTGTACACACCGATACAGCAGAACACCAAAATTGCTGGGTATAGGAAACGATAAGGAATCTTCAAGAGCTTTACCCAGATACCAATCAGTGGCAAGTTCAAGAGAATCAGCATCACGTTACCAATCCACATCGAAGCGATCAAGCCCCAGAATAATGCTGGGTTGCTGGTCATTACTTGTGGACCAGGCTGAATGTTATGAATGGTCATCGCACCAACCATCAAGGCCATCACAGCATTTGGTGGGATACCTAAAGTCAGTAGTGGGATGAATGAGGTTTGAGCTGCAGCATTGTTTGCTGCCTCAGGGCCTGCAACACCTTCAATCGCACCCTTGCCGAATTCATGGCTGTACTTGGAGGATTTCTTTTCAACTGAGTAGGCACCGAATGCTGCTAAAGCTGCTCCACCGCCAGGCAGGATACCTAAGACGGAACCAATCGTTGTGCCACGCAAAATGGATGGGACCATACGCTTTAAATCGTTTTTGCTTGGAACCATACTGGTCAATTTATTGAGGAAGCCTTCGTCGTCACCAGTTTTTTCAAGGTTGCCCATGATTTCAGCGAAGCCGAATACACCCATAGCAACCGCAACGAAGCCGATACCATCGCTCAATTCAGGAATATCAAACGCATAGCGTGAGACACCAGAGTTCACGTCAGTACCTATTAAGCCCATTAACAAACCCAAGATGATCATGCCGATCGCTTTGATCAAAGAGCCGGATGCCAGAACAACCGCACCAATTAGACCTAAGACCATAAGTGAGAAGTACTCCGCAGGACCAAACTTAAATGCGAGCTGCGAGAGTGGGGCGGCAAAAGCAGCCAAGACCAAAGTTGCTACACATCCTGCAAAGAAGGACGCTGTTCCAGCTGTAAATAAAGCCACACCAGCTCGGCCATTGCGGGCCATTTGGTAGCCGTCAATTGCGGTCACCACCGACGACGTCTCCCCGGGAATGTTGAGAAGAATCGCTGTTGTGGATCCGCCGTACTGTGAGCCGTAGTAAATACCAGCCAACATGATCAATGCGGCAATTGGAGGTAATGCGTAGGTTGCTGGCAAAAGCATCGCAATAGTAGCGATAGGGCCTAAGCCAGGCAGCACGCCAATGAGGGTTCCCAAAATACAGCCGATGAGGCAGTACATGAGATTTTGTAAGGTAAATGCGGTTTCGAAACCGAGACCTAAATTAGCAAATAAATCCATTTTGTAGTGTCCCGGTTCTTTATTGTTGTAGGAATGCTGGCAGGAGCGGGAACTGAAGTTTCAGACCCAATACAAAAACTGAGTAAGTGAAGGTCACTAAGAAGGCAGCATTAATCAGAGTACCTTTCCAGGTGAACTCTCTGCTGGCACTTGCTGCTACGAAAACCAAAACCACCACAGCGATCAGAAAACCGAGTCTTGGAAGCAAAAGTCCATAGAGAACTACTGCGCCAGTAATTTGAGCAATGATCCGCCAGTTAAATTTGGGGATTGATTCAATCGCAGCTTTAGCGCTAAATGCCTTAACGGCTACTAGTAAGCCCAGGAAGAACATCAGAAGGCCTAAATAGAATGGGAAATAGCCAGGACCCATTTTGGCCGCAGTGCCCATTTGGTATCGGGTTGCTACGATGGCAAAGAAGGCGCCAATGACCATATACATGATCCCAGCCCCCAAATCCCGTTGGTTGCGAACTTTCAAGTTGTGCTCCTTGTGAATCGACTCAAACGCCGATCTATTTATTGATGTTGTGGGATTGTAAAGCACCCAAGGGGTATCTTTTCTAGGGTTTGCCCTAGAAGGTGGCCAATGCGATAATTATTGCCATGAAAGTCTCCCAAATTCGCCAGGCATACCTGGATTTCTTTGCCCGAAAAGGCCACCAAATCGTTCCGTCCAGTCCGGTAGTTCCGGGGGATGACCCAACCCTGCTATTTACAAATGCGGGTATGAACCAGTTCAAAGATGTGTTTTTGGGCTTTGATAAGCGTCCCTACAGCCGGGCCACGACTGCTCAAAAGTGCATCCGAGCAGGTGGTAAACATAATGACTTGGATAACGTTGGCTATACCGCACGTCATCACACCTTTTTTGAGATGTTGGGTAATTTTTCGTTTGGGGATTACTTTAAAAAAGATGCGATTCAGCTTGCATGGGATTTATTGACGCAAGAATTTAAGTTGCCTAAAGAAAAGCTATTAGTCACTGTGTATGCCGAGGATGACGAGGCTTATGAGATTTGGAATAAGCAGATTGGCATTCCAGCAGACCGCATTATTCGTATCGGCGATAACAAGGGCGCGCGTTACGCTTCTGACAATTTCTGGATGATGGGTGATACCGGACCATGTGGTCCTTGCACAGAAATTTTCTATGATCACGGTGATCATATTCCTGGCGGCCCTCCAGGCAGTCCAGATGAAGATGGTGATCGCTATATTGAAATTTGGAACAACGTCTTCATGCAGTTCAACCGCGATGAAGCAGGTGTCATGCATTTATTGCCCAAGCCTAGTGTGGATACTGGCATGGGTCTTGAGCGTATTGCTGCTGTTTTGCAGCATGTCAATTCTAACTATGAGATTGATCTCTTCGTCAATCTCCTCAAGGCTTCCAAGGATGCAGTAGATGCTGCTGGTGGCCAAAACTGTGATGCGCAAAGCCCATCACTGAAAGTGATTGCTGACCATATTCGTGCTTGTAGCTTTATTGTTGTGGATGGTGTGATTCCGGGTAATGCAGGGCGCGGATATGTGTTGCGTCGTATTGCCCGTCGTGCTATTCGTCATGGCTATAAGCTAGGTGCACGTAAACCATTCTTTTACCAATTAGTACCTGCCTTGGTAAAAGAGATGGGCGACGCTTATCCAGAGTTGCGTGCTGCTCAAGATAAAGTGGGTGAAGTGCTGAAGCAAGAAGAAGAGCGGTTCTTCCAAACGATTGCCAATGGCATGGAAATACTGGATGGTGCATTGGCAGGCGGCGCAAAAGTAGTTGATGGAGAAACTGCTTTCCGCTTGCATGACACTTTTGGTTTCCCGCTAGATTTAACGGCTGACGTTTGTCGTGAGCGTGGTGTGACAGTTGATGCTGCGAGTTTTGAGGTGGCGATGCAAAAGCAGCGCGATCAAGCTAGGGCGGCTGGCAAGTTCAAAGTTGCTCAAGGCTTGGATTACAAAGGTCAGCCTACTCAATTTCATGGTTACGACACCTTAAAACATGAGGGCGCTAAGGTAAGCGCTTTGTATGTGGATGGATCTCCTGTGACGTCAGTGAAGGCGGGTGATGCTGTAGTGATCGTGTTAGATCACACCCCTTTCTATGCGGAGTCTGGCGGCCAGGTTGGTGATAAAGGCGAGCTTCGCAATGAGACCGTCCGCTTTGCAGTGGAAGATACCTTCAAGATTCAGGCTGATGTCTTTGGGCATCAAGGCGAGTTACTCGAGGGTGAGCTGAAGGTGGGTGATGCGCTTAATGCTTTAGTCGATGTTCAGCAAAGAACCGATACCATGCGTAATCACAGTGCTACCCATATCCTACACAAAGCTTTGCGCGAAGTGCTGGGCGATCATGTGCAGCAAAAAGGTTCATTAGTAGATGCTTCTAAGACCCGTTTTGACTTTACGCACAATGCCCCTATTACAGCCGAGCAGATTCGCAAAATAGAAGACATTGTGAATCAAGAGATTTTGGAGAACACTGCTACCTCAGGCAAGGTGATGTCTTTAGACGATGCCCAAAAGACTGGTGCCATGATGCTTTTTGGTGAAAAGTATGGCGAAGAAGTGCGCGTTCTAGAAATTGGTAGCTCTAAAGAGTTGTGTGGCGGTACGCACGTATCTCGCACCGGTGATATCGGTAGCCTCAAGATTGTTTCTGAAGGTGGCGTGGCTGCTGGCATTCGTCGTGTTGAGGCAGTTACTGGCAACAATGCACTTCACTTCCTGCAAAGCATGGAAGATAAGATTAATGAGGCTGCAGCGATTCTGAAAACCCATCCAGGTGATTTAGTAAATCGCGTTGCTCAATTGCAAGAAAGCTTACGCCAGGCGGAGCGTGAGCTAGAAAAAGTGAACTCGAAGTTGGCTGCAAGCCAAGGTGACGAGTTAGCTGGTCAAGCAATTGATATTAATGGCCTCAAAGTATTAGCGGCCCGTTTAGATGGTGCTGATGCAGGGGTCTTGCGTGAAACGATGGATGCACTCAAAGCCAAACTTAAAACTGGAGCAATTGTGTTGGCATCCGTACAGGGTGATAAGGTAAGTTTGATTGCGGGCGTTACTGCAGACTCTATCGGAAAAGTAAAAGCAGGCGATCTCGTGAACTTTGTTGCTCAGCAAGTAGGTGGCAAGGGCGGCGGTAAACCAGAAATGGCAATGGCTGGTGGTAACGACCCTAGCAAGTTGGGCGCGGCATTAGAGGGTGTTAAAGACTGGGTGGCTAGCAAATGAGTGATCAAAATATTGCTTTTACCGCAGAGGTAGATGCGATTGGTATGAATTGCCCGTTGCCAATTTTGCGCACCAAGAAGGCTTTGGCAACTTTGCAATCGGGAGATGTGCTGAAGGTTAAGGCTACTGATGCAGGCGCGGCACACGACTTTCCAGCGTTTGCCAAACAAACTGGTAATGAACTCATTGCTAGTACTACTGAAGGTGACGTCTTGGTTTTCTTCCTTAAGAGAAGATAAGCAAGATCCGAAAAAAGCCGAACGTCTTAGGTTAAAGAGCGGCCCTTTAAGTAGGCTGCAAAGTCAGAGCTCAATTCAGGATGGCGTAAGGCGAATTCAACCGAAGCTTTGAGGTAGCCAAGCTTGCTACCGCAGTCATAGCGAACACCATCGTATTCATAAGCGAATACAGGCTCTTCTTTAAGCAAGGATGCAATCGCATCGGTTAGTTGAATCTCGCCACCAGCACCGGGTTTGAGATTGCGAATGTGACTGAAAATATCAGAAGATAGAACATAGCGACCCACAACAGCTAAGTTGGAAGGGGCATCTTTAGGTTGCGGTTTTTCTACAATACCGTTAAGGCGGTAAATGCCCTTGGCCACTTCAGCGCCAGAGACGATGCCGTATGAACCGCTCTTAGCGGGATCGATTTTCTCTACAGCAATCACAGAACCATTTTGCTCATCAAATACCTTGAGCATTTGCTTGAGTACTGGTGGTTGGCCATCTAATAAGTCATCTGCCAAGATGATGGCGAAAGGTTCATCACGGACTAATTTTTCAGCGCACAATACTGCATGGCCAAGGCCTAAGGCTTCAGGCTGGCGAACATAAACGCAATCCACGTGACTGGGTTTAACGCTACGAACGATCTCTAGTAAAGCTGTTTTATTTTTAGCCTCAAGCTCTGCTTCAAGTTCATAAGCTTTATCAAAGTGATCTTCAATTGCGCGTTTGCTACGACCGGTAACAAAAATCATTTCAGTAATGCCTGCTGCAATGGCTTCTTCAACAGCATACTGAATGAGAGGCTTATCAACCACATTGAGCATCTCTTTCGGGCTTGCTTTAGTAGCAGGCAAGAAACGAGTGCCTAAACCGGCAACAGGAAAAACGGCTTTGGTAACGGCTTTAGTGGCTAATGGCATAAGGATTCCGATCGCTCTGGATTTGCTGCTGTTTTATTTCAGACGCTCTAATTGTGCAACAAGCTTCTCATGATTTTGCTCAAAACCAGTCAGACGTTGCTTTTCTTGGGCGACAACCTCAGCTGGGGCGCGAGCCACAAAGCTCTCATTGCTTAATTTGCCCTTGGCCTTGCTGATCTCATTTGCAAGGCGCTCAATTTCTTTGCTAAGGCGAATGCGTTCAGCGGCAACATCCACCTCAATTTTGAGCAAGAGTTTGATATCACCTATCAGAGCAATTGGCGCTCCCGGCGCATCTTTTTCGAGAGCAGATTCGTCGCTATAGATTTTGACTTCAGTTAATTTGGCGAGGGCTGTCAAATATGGAGTAGCTCTTACCAGGAATTCTTCTGGGCCGTAAATCCAAAGCGGTACTTTTTGGCCAGGAGGAACTTGCATCTCGCCGCGCAAGTTTCTGCAGGCATCCACAATCGCTTTGATTTGTGTTACCCAGGCTTCGCTTTTCTCATCGATTTTTTCTGGCTGAGAAACGGGATAGGGCTGGAGCGCAATCGTTTGCTTTGCTTGTTTAGCTAAATCTTTTCCAGACTTTGGTCCAACCGTTTGCCAAAGGGTCTCGGTGATAAATGGAATCAATGGATGCGCCATCCGTAAGATGGTTTCAAGGACGCGCAATAGGGTGCGGCGGGTAGCGCGTTGTTGTGCCAGAGTTCCTGTTTGCAGTTGGACCTTAGCAAGCTCTAGATACCAGTCGCAATACTCATCCCAAGCAAATTGGTAGATGCTGCCGGCAATGTTGTCAAAGCGATAGTTCTCAAAGCCTTTAGCAACCTCAGCCTCAGTTCTTTGTAATTGAGAAACAATCCATTTATCTGCTGGTGAGAAATCTAAATAACCTTCGGGCCCGCATTGATTATCACAAGGCGCTAAGCCATTGTCTTCATCGCCGCCTGGACAGTTCATCAAAACAAAGCGGGTTGCATTCCAAAGCTTATTACAGAAGTTGCGATAGCCCTCACAACGCTTCTGGTCAAAATTAATATTGCGACCAAGAGAAGCTAGAGATGCAAATGTAAATCGCAAGGCATCCGTTCCAAAAGCAGGAATGCCATCTGGAAACTCTTTCTTAGTTTTCTTGCTAATACTTTCTGCTTGTTTGGGGTTCATCAAGCCAGTAGTGCGTTTCCCCACTAACTCTTCGATCTGGATGCCATCGATCAAATCGATTGGGTCCAGGGTATTACCTTTGGACTTACTCATCTTCTGACCTTCGGCATCGCGCACTAAGCCATGGACGTAGACAGTATGAAATGGTACCTTGCCAGTGAAGTGGCAGGTCATCATGACCATGCGTGCTACCCAGAAGAAAATGATGTCAAAGCCGGTTACCAAAACTGACGACGGTAGAAAGTGATTTAAAGCAGGCGTTTTTTCAGGCCAGCCCAGAGAGCTGAATGGAACCAGGGCAGAGCTAAACCAAGTATCTAGAACATCATGGTCGCGATTAAGTTTGCCGGTATAGCCTGCAGCAGCAGCTTTCGCTTTGGCTTCTTCCTCAGAGCGCGCAACAAAGATCTGACCGTCATCGCCATACCAAGCTGGAATTTGATGGCCCCACCAGAGTTGACGAGAGATGCACCAGTCTTGAATATTGGCTAGCCACTGCGTATAAGTATTAATCCAGTTTTCTGGAACCAGCTTAATGTCACCTTTGGTAACTGCATCTAAGGCAGCGCCAGCGATGGATGAGCCAGGTTGATATTTGTTATCAGGACTTGGCTTAGACATTGCTACAAACCATTGGTCTGTGAGCATGGGCTCAATAATCGTTTGGGTGCGGTCACCGCGTGGCACCATGAGCTTGTGTGGTTGAACTTTTTCTAATAGGCCTGCTGCATCTAAATCAGAAACAATTTTTTTACGAGCAGCAAAGCGCTCCATGCCTTGGTAAGCAGCTGGCGCATTCTCATTAATCTTGGCATCCAAAGTAAGAATGTTAATGAGCGGTAATTGATGACGTTGTCTTACTGCGTAGTCATTAAAGTCATGCGCAGGAGTTACCTTCACCACACCAGTACCAAAGTTCAAATCAACATAGTCATCTGCAATGATCGGAATTTGACGATTGCATAAAGGCAGGTTGACCGACTTACCAATGAGATGTTTGTAGCGTTCATCTTCTGGGTTGACCATCACCGCAACGTCACCCAGCAAGGTTTCTGGGCGGGTGGTGGCAACGGTTAAGTGGCCCGAGCCATCAGCCAGTGGATAGCGGATGTGCCACATCGAACCATCTTCTTCTTCGCTGACTACTTCTAAATCAGATACGGCAGTTCCTAAAACAGGATCCCAGTTAACTAAACGTTTGCCGCGATAAATTAAACCTTGCTCATGTAAGCGTACAAATACTTCCACCACTGCTTTGGACATTTTGCTGTCCATTGTGAAATATTCTTTACCCCAATCAATCGAGGCACCTAAGCGACGAATCTGACGGGTGATGGTATTGCCGGAAGTTTCTTTCCACTCCCACACTTTTTCTAAAAATTTCTCACGACCTAAATCATGGCGAGAAACTTTTTGGGCATCGAGCTGGCGCTCAACAACGATTTGGGTAGCGATACCTGCGTGGTCAGTTCCTGGAACCCATAAAGTATTTTTGCCAGACATACGGGCATGGCGTACCAGGCCATCCATGATGGTCTGATTAAAAGCGTGACCCATGTGTAAGGTGCCGGTGACGTTCGGTGGTGGTAGTTGAATTGAAAAGTCACCTTTGCCTTCATCCATGCTGGCATCAGCGATACCCCTGCGTTCCCACTCAGGGCCCCAATAGGCTTCGATCGGGGCGGGTTCATAGGATTTGGCGAGTTCGTCTGCAGAACTGGCCGCTGGTGAATTAGGGGTATTTGAGGCATTTGGCATAAGAGGCAAATTATAATTGGGGCGATGTACTCTGACTTGCTCGCGAACCTCAATCCAGAACAGCGCGAGGCAGTGACCCTCCCGCCTGTCAATGAAAACGGCCAAGCCCAATCTGCCTTGATTTTGGCTGGGGCTGGTAGCGGTAAGACCCGCGTCCTCACCACCCGTATAGCCTGGTTGATTCAGACTGGTCAGGTATCCCCTATTGGCGTCCTAGCGGTCACTTTTACCAATAAAGCCGCTAAAGAGATGATGGTGCGCTTAAGTGCCATGTTGCCTATCAACACTCGGGGCATGTGGATCGGCACCTTCCATGGCCTTTGTAACCGTTTATTGCGAGCTCATCATAAAGAAGCAGGTTTGCCATCTACTTTTCAGATTTTGGATACCCAAGATCAACTTTCGGCTATCAAGCGTCTTTTAAAGGGTTTGAAGGTAGATGATGAAAAGTACCCTCCAAAACAGTTGCAGTACTTTATTGCTCATGCCAAAGAACGCGGACAGCGCGCCAAAGATTTATCGGTTGGCGATGATTTTCAGGCAAAGATGGCGCAACTTTATGCAGCCTATGATGAGCAATGTCAGCGTGAAGGTGTAGTAGATTTTGCTGAACTCCTGTTGCGTAGCTATGAATTACTGAAGCACAGCGAGGCAATTCGGACGCATTATCAAGAACGCTTCCGTCATATTTTGATTGATGAGTTTCAGGACACTAATGCCTTGCAATACGCTTGGCTCAAATTATTGTCAGGCCATGATGCTAGTCGTATTAATGTGAGTGGTGCCGGAAGTAGTTCCGTCTTTGCAGTGGGTGATGACGATCAAAGTATTTATGCTTTCCGTGGCGCTGACGTTGAAAACATGCGGCTTTATGAAAAGCAGTTTCACCCATTGATGGTGAAGTTGGAGCAGAACTATCGCTCACACGGTCATATTCTGGACACGGCAAATCATTTGATTGCCAATAACTCTGAGCGTCTTGGTAAAAATCTCAGAACTGATGCAGGCCATGGTGAGCCAGTCAGAATTTACGAGGCACCAAGTGATCATGCTGAAGCTGCTTGGTTAGTTGATGAAATTAAGGCACTCATCAATAGCGGAATCAAACGTACTGAAGTAGCATTGCTGTATAGAAGCAATGCACAGTCCCGCATCATTGAGCACGCCTTGTTCTCCGCTGCTATTCCCTATCGGGTATATGGCGGATTACGATTCTTCGAGCGCGCTGAAATTAAACATGCTCTTGCTTATTTGCGTTTACTTGAGAACCCGAATGATGACACTTCATTCTCAAGGGTAGTTAACTTCCCAACCCGCGGTATTGGTGCAAGATCCATCGAAGCCTTACAAGATGCTGCTAGAAATCAGCAATCTTCTTTATATACAGCTGCATCTTCTTTGGAGGGCAAGGCTGGTGCTGCACTCGGTGGGTTCGTACGTTTAGTCGATCATATGCGTGAAGCTACGCGTCACAACACACTGCCTGAAACGGTTGAGTTTGTCATTCAGCATAGTGGTTTAATTCAGCATTACCTTTCAGAGCGCGAAGGTCAAGATCGCGTAGAGAACTTACAAGAATTAATTAATGCTGCTACTGCCTTTATTGCAGAAGAGGGTTATGGCCAGGATGCTGCGGCAGCGATGCTGCCTGGTGAAAATGCGCCTGGCGTTGTGGAGGTGTCGCCTCTGGCGGCCTTCTTATCTCATGCTTCTTTAGAGGCGGGCGATAACCAAGCCCAAGCTGGGCAAGATGCAGTGCAGTTAATGACTGTGCACTCTGCAAAAGGATTGGAGTTCACTTCGGTATTTATCACGGGTCTTGAAGAGGGTCTATTCCCTCATGAAAATAGTATCAATGAACAAAATGGCCTAGAGGAAGAGCGGCGCTTGATGTATGTTGCGATTACGCGTGCGAAAGAGCGCTTGTATTTGTCTCATACCCAGTCGCGCATGCTGCATGGGCAAGTGCGCTACAACATGCCGTCACGTTTTTTAGAAGAACTACCCTCCGAATCTTTGAAGTGGTTAACGCCCAAAGCAAAAGATGCACGCTGGGGCGGCAGCACTAGATCGGGATCTACATGGCAAGATGGCTACACCCGCCAACGCGAGTATGAATCCAATGACTTCTTTGACTCTGGTAGCGAACATCAAAGACCTACTAAGCGAGTAGGGTCTGCTTCGATGGAGGTGAAGAGATTAGCCTCTCCTCCACGGGGCAATTATCCATTTACGATTGGCCAGAATGTATTTCACACCAAGTTCGGCGAGGGACGTGTTACAGGCTTAGAAGGTGTTGATGCTGATGCGCGTGCTCAAGTGAGCTTCAAGCGCCACGGCGTAAAGTGGTTGCAACTTAGTATTGCTAAGCTTGCTGCCATTGACTGATGGCTCTAGAAAATCTTAAGAAGCTAATACCTCTTCTTCAGTAAAGCAGGCCTTCCAAGTTGCATAGAAAGAGCAGTGCATTACCGTTAAGCCAGCCATGGAAAGCGGTGCAATGATGAAAGAAGCTGCTTGACCCAAATCGATCGCATCAAAAATCATGCCTACTGTTAGTGGGATGGCAATCAGAATCACACTCCAAATCGAGAGATACAAAAAAAACGCTGCTTTATTGGTCCAGCAAGCAAGGCAGCTCGAAAAGAGCGCTTGAGCAACTGACATATCTGCCCAGGCTATCAGCACTGGAGAGAACCACATCAGCATTGCTATCGGAACGTATAGAAGACCTCCGAAAAAAAGTACCAAATAAATTTGGCGGAGTGCTTCAGGCGTGATGGGTTTATCACTTGTCATTAATGGGATCAGTAATTCAAAATCAACCAAGAGGCTTAATGCAAAACTCATCAGCAAAATCAGCGCTGCATATACCAAGCCCAACTGCAAAATGCGTTTACGAACGATTGCGCTAGACCTCAGTGCGATTAAATACACCATTGGGCTGATGCGCTCTTTCTGAATCGCTTGACGGCAAGCTGTCATAAAGCCAGCCGACAATGTTGGCGTCAGCAATAGAACAGCAAATACCCCAATCACTGGGACAATGACTGCCAATTGAGCAGCAAAGATATACATAAAGACCAGCATCAAGAATCCAAGGGGATTCTGCTTGAACAGCCAAATACCCTGTCTAATCCAGGTATAGCCTTCTTTGGGGGCGACGGAATTGAGTTTCATAGGGATCGACGGCTTAGAAGAATGCGCTCAAAGTGAGTCGGGTCATGAGGTGTCAGCATTTGTGCATCTCTCGGTAAATAAAAGTCCCAAAGGCGGGATACCCAAAAACGAAGAGCTGCTGCACGTAGCATGAGAGGCCAGCTTGCTTGCTCTTCTTTGGTTAAGGGGCGTACTGCTTGATAAGCATTCATGAGCGCATCAAGACGCTCAGGATCTAAGTCTTGTTTGTTGCCCGCAAGACACCAATCATTTGCAGTAACTGCAAGATCAAACAACCACTTATCGGTACCGGCAAAATAAAAGTCAAAGAAACCACCTAATTGATCTTGTGAGGTATCGGTAGATCCTTGTGTGTCAAACAAGACATTGTCGCGAAAGAGATCGCAGTGGCTAGCACCTTGGGGAATGATGTCATAAGCAGCTGAGCTGAAAAATGCTTCTTGAGTGGCTAGCTCGTGAGTGAGTAAATCTTTTTGTGAGGTATTAAGATGAGGTACTACCAAGGGAATAGTTTTTTGCCACCACCCCAAACTACGCAAGTTCTCTTGAGTCTTTGCAAAATCTTTTCCAGCTAAATGCATCTTGGCGAGCATCTCGCCAACCATAGCGCAGTGCTTTGCTTCTGGCTGAAGCCTGGATAGGCCTGGTAGCTTGCTAACAATGGCTGCTGGCTTACCTTTGAGGGAAAACAGAATTTCACCTTTGTGATTCTCAATCGGCTTTGGAACGGGGATGCCCTTGTTTGCCAGGTGGCGCATTAACTCAAGGTAGTAGGGCAGTTGTTGTGCGGACAGTCTTTCAAAGATGGTTAAAACATATTCTTGTTTTTTGCCAGCTTGAATGGTGTCGAGAAAAAAATTCGAGTTTTCAATACCGCCATGAATTCCACGAATTTCGTTGGCTTGACCAATGTTGAAGTCTTCGGAGATCCAATGAGAAATATCGTCGAGTTCAATCGGGGTGAAAACAGCCATATAGCAGCAAATATTCTGTGAATTTTTTACTGAATCGGAATGCTGATACTCGGTACGCTCAGTAAATTACCTTCACCAGATTGCGCTCCAGGCTTTACGGAGTCTGGTGGAGACATTTCATAGGTCGTGTACTTTGTTTTTACTTGAACTTGCGTTGGGCTATTTGTATCTTTGTATTCTGTGATTTCTGTACCATTTGCATCTTTGTACTTATAGCTAGGGCTGCGGCTTTGGGGGGAATTCAGAGCACCAGAGGGGGTTGCAATAGGTGCAAGTGGCTGATTGTTGATTCGGTTCAGTTCTGAAGGGCTTAGGGCCTGGCTGTTATTCTGGGCCTGTGCTGAGCTAGATCCTAGAAGTCCAAAAACCACCAAAATACTCATGAGAGCTAGGTTTTGATTGAGGATGTGGCTAGTTAAGTTAGTTAGAACATGCATCATTTTTCACCTTTTTAAGCCTACTCTAGGCTGGTTCCTTAACCAGACCTGTAGGCAATTCACAACTAGATTGTACGATTGCGGTATGACTAAACATAGACTCTTGTTAGTAGACGGTTCTAGCTACCTCTATCGCGCCTTCCATGCTATGCCAGACCTCAGAAATGGGGCTGGAGAGCCCACTGGGGCCATCTATGGCATGGTCAATATGATGCGCCGAGCTCGGTCTGAGCTCAAGGCTGACCATATTGCCTGCGTTTTTGATGCCAAGGGTAAGACTTTTCGGGATGAAATGTATTCCGAGTACAAGGCTCATCGCTCACCGATGCCCGAGGATTTAGTCAAACAAATCGAGCCGATCCATGCGATTGTGAAAGCTTTGGGTTGGCCGGTATTAATGGTTTCTGGCGTGGAGGCCGATGATGTGATTGGCACATTGGCTTGTCAGGCGACTCAAGCTGGTTGGGAAACCATCATCTCCACTGGAGATAAAGATTTAGCGCAATTGGTAAATCCATCGGTCACCTTGATTAATACGATGACGAATGAAAAGTTAGATATCAATGGCGTAATTGAAAAATTTGGAGTGCCACCTGAACGTATTGTCGATTACTTATCCATTATTGGTGATGCAGTTGATAACGTGCCGGGTGTTCCAAAAGCGGGACCTAAGACAGCAAATAAATGGCTAGCAGAATTTGGTGATCTTGATCATTTAATGGCCAATGCTGATCAGGTAAAAGGTGTTGTTGGAGAAAATCTACGAGCTTCATTAGATTGGTTGCCTCAAGCACGTCAACTCATTACGGTTAAAACCGACTGTGATTTATCTCCACATTTACCAGGCTTAGATGATCTTCATGCGAAATCTGAAGATGCTGCTTTACTGCGAGAGCTATTTGAACGTTATGCCTTTAAGACTTGGTTGCGAGATGTTGAAAAACAGCTGACAAGTCCGCCCCATGAGGCTCCTGAGGTTAGCTTTGACTTAGCGGGTACGCCAATCGCTAATCAAGCAAGTGATGAAAGCGCCTCGCCTAAAAAATCTGGGGCAATTGCAAGCTCGCCCACTAAAGATTTATCACAAGACACGAAAGATTTGCAAGATGTCATTATCAAAAACTATGAATGTATTACTGATGAAGCAGGTCTTGAGAAATGGTTAAAGAAAATTGAGTCTGCAGAACTCACGGCTGTCGATACTGAGACTACTAGCCTTGATGCCCTTGCTGCAGAGTTAGTGGGCATTTCACTATCGGTAAAGCCAGGTGAGGCTTGCTACATTCCGGTAGCGCATCGTAATGGCGAGGTTCAACTTCATCGTGATGCCGTACTTGCGAAATTAAAGCCTTGGCTAGAAAGTAAGACACATTTAAAGCTTGGACAAAACCTCAAGTACGACGCACATATCTTTGCGAATTATGGAATCACTTTAAACGGTATTGCATTCGATACCTTGCTGGAGTCTTACGTATTGGAGTCACATCTTCCCCACAATATGGATAGCTTGGCAGAGCGTCATCTAGGTATGAAGACGATTCGCTATGAAGAGGTCTGCGGCAAAGGAGTCCATCAAATTGGCTTTGATCAAGTTGATCTCAAGATCGCTACAGACTATGCGGCAGAAGATGCAGACATTACTCTCCGCCTCCATTTAGAGCTCTGGCCGCAGATTCAGGAAAGCCCTGGATTGTTGTATGTCTATGAAAAGATTGAAATGCCAGCAATGCGGGTACTTGGCATCATGGAGCGCAATGGTATTCGAATCGACTCTGCATTATTGGCCAAGCAAGGTCAGCAGGTTGGTAAACGTCTTCTGGAATTAGAAGGTGAGATTCATCAACTTGCGGGACAACCCTTCAATATTCAGTCGCCCAAACAGATTGCTGAAATCTTATTTATTCAACTGGAATTACCGGTGATTAAGAAGACTCCGTCTGGAGCGCCATCTACTGATGAAGAGGTTTTGCAAAAGTTAGCAGAAGATTACCCTTTGCCAGCGCGCATCTTGGACTATCGTAGTTTGGCTAAGTTGATGTCTACCTATATTGAGAAACTGCCGCGCATGGCTGATCCGAAAACGGGTCGTGTGCATACCAATTTCTCGCAAGCCACCGCTGTGACGGGGCGCTTAGCCTCTAGCGATCCCAATTTACAAAATATTCCGGTGCGGACCGAAGAGGGTCGTCGTATTCGTGAGGCGTTTGTGCCAGCCGATGGTTGTAAATTACTTTCTGCAGACTATTCTCAAATTGAGTTACGCATCATGGCGCATATTGCTGAAGATGACAATTTGTTAGCCGCCTTTAGAGATGGCAAGGACGTCCACCAAGCAACCGCCGCTGAGATTTTTGGTATTCCATTAGACGAAGTGAGTTCCGAGCAACGCCGCTATGCCAAGGTCATTAATTTTGGTTTGATCTACGGTATGAGCGCATTTGGTTTGGCTGGCAATTTAGGTATCGAGCGCTCCGCAGCCCAAAACTATATCGCTAAATACTTTGACCGTTATCCTGGGGTTGCTCAGTACATGGAGCACACTCGTTTAGAGGCTAGAGAGAATGGTTATGTGGAGACGGTCTTTGGACGCCGTCTTTGGTTACCGGAGATCAAGGGTTCGAATGGTCCACGTCGCCAAGGAGCCGAACGCGCTGCAATTAACGCCCCCATGCAAGGTACTGCTGCCGATCTTATTAAATTAGCCATGATTGCAGTTGAGGATTGGCTTGAAAAGGAGCAATTGAAAACTAAATTACTCCTGCAGGTGCATGACGAACTGGTGTTTGACGTCCCGATGGACGAAATCGAACTCCTGCAGGCTAAATTACCCGGTTTGATGTGTAATGTTGCCGAATTAAAGGTACCTTTAGTAGTTAGTATTGGCATTGGCGATAATTGGGAAGAAGCGCACTAGAAACAGAGATGAGGAGACAGGAATGACTGAAAAAATACAAAACAGTAGAAGAGGCTTTATTAAGACTTCAGCGATTGGAGCTCTTGGTGTTGGATTTGTGGCGGCATCTGAGCCGGTACTAGCCGCTGCCATTGAGACCGATTTCAAGGGCCTGAAAGCTGGCGAGGAAATGATTCCAGTAGGAAGCTTTCAGATGCCTGCTTACGTATCGCGCCCTGAAAAATCCAAAGGATCTTTGCCCATCATTATTGTGGTGAGTGAAATCTTTGGTGTGCATGAATATATTGCAGATGTCACAAGACGTTTTGCAAAGCTAGGCTATCTTGCGATAGCGCCCGAGAAATTCATTCGTGCTGGTGACCCTAATTCCTATGGAACAGTGGCAGAGATTCAAAAGAACATTGTGGCCAAAACTCCAGATGCACAGGTCTTAATTGATTTGCAGGCTGCTTTGGTATGGGCTGGTAAAAATGGCGGTGATCTGAAAAGAGTGGGCGTCACAGGTTTCTGTTGGGGTGGCCGCATTACTTGGCTTTCTGCAACCTTGCCGCAAGTACGCGCTGGTGTTGCTTGGTACGGCCGTTTGATTGGCGAGAAGACTGAAGGTAATCCCCGTCATCCGGTAGACATCGCTGCTGACTTAAAGGCCCCGGTGCTTGGCTTGTATGGCGGTGCGGATACCGGTATTTCATTGGAAAGCGTTGATCAAATGAAAGCAGCATTAGCGCAAGCTGCTACCAAGAATCCTGCTGCTAAAGCATCTCAATTTGAGGTGTATCCAGATGCTCCGCATGCATTCCATGCTGACTATCGTGCAACTTATCGTGAGGGCCCTGCTAAAGATGGTTGGGAGAAGTGCATCGCTTGGTTTAAGAAAAATGGAGTAGCTTAACCCGCATGACTGTTCTGCAAACCATTCTCGTTGTGACCGCCTTAGCAGGGGCTGCTAGCGTATTAGTGGCCGCTACTTTTTCAGTAGCGTTACTGGCTAAGATGGTCAATAACATGGTGAGTTTGTCAGTCGGTATTCTGCTGGCTACAGCTTTGCTGCATTCATTGCCAGAAGCATTTAGCATGGAGGGTACAAGTCCTCAGCTATTATTTGCCACATTGCTCGCTGGTCTTTTGGGCTTTTTCTTGCTCGAGAAAATTGCCTTACTACGTCATGACCATCATCACGAAGGTGATGGTCATCACCACCATCATGGGCATGATGCCGAGAATGCAGGGCGTAGTGGTTGGATGATTTTGGTAGGCGATGGCATTCATAATTTTGTCGATGGTATTTTGATCGCTGCTGCATTTATGGCCGACTATCAAGTTGGTATCTTTACTGCAATAGCGATCATCGCTCATGAGATTCCGCAAGAGATTGGTGACTTTATTGTGTTGCTCAATGCGGGATTTTCAAAAGCTCGCGCATTGTTGTACAACCTGATTTGTGGATTAGCGGCAGTACTCGGCGGAGTATTGGCCTATTTCTTCTTAGAGAAGGCGCATGCTGCGATGCCTTATCTTCTGGTGATTGCATCGAGTAGTTTTATCTATATCGCAGTGAGTGATTTAATTCCACAAATGCACCGCCGCCCTCATTGGGTGGAGTCATTGCGTCAAACAGTTCTGATAGCGTGCGGCGTAGGATTCGTAATCTTGCTATCGCTGCTGCATTAATAATTTAATCAGTAGCAACCGGTCTTATAGGATCGGCACACCATTCACTCCAACTGCCAGCATAAAGACGAGAGCCTCTTAGTCCAGCAACTTCCATTGCTAACAGATTGTGGCAGGCAGTAACACCCGAACCGCACTGATGAATCACTTCAGATGGCTTTCTGGATCCAAGTTGATCTACAAAATCTTTGAAGAGCTGCTCTGGTGTTTTAAATGCCGTTGCTGAAAGATTCTCTTTAAAGAAACGGTTTGCTGCGCCTGGAATATGTCCGCCAATAGGATCTAAGGTTTCATTCTGACCATGAAAGCGATCATTTGCCCTAGCATCCAGTATGAGATTTTTCTGAGACTGAAGATTGCCCACTACTTCATCAACCAAAACTAGGCCAACATAAGGCATCGGCTCAATTGCTTGGGGAGTCGGGGTTGGTTTGCGGGGCATGGTGCCCATGGGGCCATTCCAAGCATCTAGACCGCCATCCAAAACACGGACATTGGCATGCCCAGTCGCTTTGAGCATCCACCAAAAGCGGCTTGCATACACCGATCCTTGTTTATCGTAAGCGACAACTAAGGTATTTGGACTAATACCTAAACGCGCTTTGGTTTTAGCCCACGCTTCAGGTGAAGGAAGTGGATGTCGACCATTGCTTCCCGTTTTGCTACCTGACATATCTTGATCAAGATCGACATAAATGGCGCCAGGAATATGACTCTCTTCGTAGGCTTTTCTACCGGCCTCTGGATTGGCTAGATCAAAGCGGCAATCGCAGAGTAAAACATTCTCGCCACTATTGAGGATTTCTTCTAACTGGTTGGCACTAATGAGAGGAGTCATATAGCTTCCTATATTGAAGGCAGAGTTGTTGAAGAGTGTTTATGAATTATGCGCCCTGAAAGTTCATGACGCGACGGTACCACTCATGAAAATGCTGCATACCATCTTCCATTGGACTTTGATAAGGGCCAACCTCATTAATGCCCCGCGCAAACAGGGCTGCACGACCTTGGTCCATGCGTTCGCCAATCTCATCATCCTCAATACAGGTTTCCATGTAAGCAGCACGCTCTGCCTCTACAAATTCGCGCTCAAATAAGGCAATTTCTTCTGGGTAATAGAACTCAACAATATTTCGGGTTTTATTTGGGCCCATTGGGTGCAGTGTAGAAACGCAGAGTACGCCTGGGTACCACTCCACCATGACGTTGGGATAGTAGGTCAGCCAGATTGCCCCATGGCGTGGTGCTTTGCCGCCAAAATGACGCAAGACTGCATCGTGCCAGTTGCGATAGGTAGGTGATCCTGGGGTTTGTAAATCTTTATGAATACCAACAGTTTGTACGCTATGCCAATCACCAAATTCCCAATGCAAATCTTCGCAAGAAACAAACTTGCCTAAGCCGGGATGAAACGGCACAACATGGTAATCCTCGAGATAGACTTCAATGAAGGTTTTCCAGTTGTAGTTGCAATCGTGTACTTCAACGTGGTCAAGAATATAACCATCAAATTTGAGATCGTCAGCTACACCCAATTTTGCCAAATCAGCGCGCACATCGCGCGGACCTTCAAAGAGAAGTCCTTGCCAATTTTGCAAAGGGGACTTCCCGAGATTTAAACAAGGCTTGTCTTCAAAGTGCGGTGCGCCTAATAAATTTCCGCCTAAGTCGTAAGTCCAGCGGTGCAATGGACAAACGATATTGTCTGCTTTACCTTTACCATTGAGCATGAGTGCTTGGCGATGACGACAGACATTTGAAAGTAGCTCAACCCCAGATTCATTGCGAACCAGGATGCGACCTTCATTTTCTGCGCTCAAAGTTTGATAGGAGCCAATTTCAGGCACCATGAGTTCGTGGCCAACATAGCCTGGCCCCTGCTTAAAAAGCAGTTCAATTTCCCGCTGAAACAGCTCAGCGTCAAAATATGCCGAAACCGGCAGTTGCAGATTGGACGGCGCAAGCTTCTGCGCGGTAGCCAGATTAGTCATTCTCCCCACCCCCGAAAACGTCAGCCGAAGCTAAGCGGAATAACCAATCCAACCATCGACGGATCGATATTGGAAAGGAAGGG
>JACCDO010113311.1_pt1 | contig 32242 bp, 33 predicted proteins | sample 7446101 | NCBI WGS metagenome assembly JACCDO01 (sample SAMN15323440, study PRJNA562643) | freshwater metagenome | isolation source: river surface water | place: USA:Blue River Watershed | collected 2017-08-16 | reverse complement strand
AGGCAATTCCAGAAAAATATCGTATATTGGTGGAAGGGAGTGATATATTGTTGAAGGAAGAAAAGGTAATGGAATATCTTGATATTGCTCTCGAGCGCTTTGCTCGTGTGTGGAATGAATTTATTGAGTCAAAAAATAGCGGGACCAAAGGAGGTCGTAGAAGAGTCCATCTCACCAAAAAAAATCGTCGAAAAAAGAAACTTACTCGTAAACGAAAGGTGCACAGTTAGATACTTTTTATGATGACTTTCCTGCGTTTGGGTGCACAAACCAGGTATTGTTGCGACGGTGGGGATTGAGTTGGTATCGCAGCGTAATCGGATGAACCGTGAGTTGGTGTCGGTCAATGTGGTGCTGATACATGGTTTCAGGTAAAATGGAAATGTGGTCGTGTTCTGTATAGTTGTGTACATGGGAAAAGAGACTACACAAGGTGGCCATCGATTCTGGCGTTCCGTACGCAAATTGGTCGTTAATATAAGACTGTGTTGGAATGGTGGGAATGTAGATTGTGTTGGACCGAAGGGTATGTGGAAGGATGAGGGGGTCTTCAAAATGGGCATCCGCGCGTAAATAAACAATGGCCTTGTAGTTGCGTTTGTGGGTTTGTTGATAAGCGGCGGCCATTTGGTAGGCACGTTGTAAATGATAAAACATGGTAATCGAATTATAATTATAGACACCGTCCTTTACAGGAATCGGTAAATGTTCATATTGGGAAGGGTGAAGGATGACCGATTCGTGTTGTGTCACACAATAATCCTTGAGAAATTGTTGCAGGGGGTCTTTCGTATTGTTGCCATTGTGCGAGAGAAAAACGTCAATGGTATGAAATCCCTGACAGTGCAACGATTGAAGAATTTGGGTTTGGTACGATTCGGCATAATAATGCTGAACACGGCCGACAAATAAAAGTGCAATTTCCATCTATGTGTGAATTGCGTTCTGGACTTAAACCTTTTTTACGGAGGGAAGGAAAGAATGGAGCAAAGAGGGATGAAACAAATCAAATGCATCTTTTTTGATTTGGATGGGGTGTTGTTTGACGGCAAAGCGTGGCACGAAGAGGCGTTTTTGAGTGCATTGCACGAAGTGTATCCGATTCTGGGGGTGAATCAGGATTACCACCATGCGCATTTGGACGGTTTGTCTACCTTACAAAAGTTGGATTTGTTGCGTGAACAGTTTGGTCTGGACGAAAAATATTACGATGCGATTTTTTCCTTGAAGCAAAAGATTACCGAACGGTTGCTCGTGGAGCGGTTGAAACCGAATCAACAATTGCAACATATGCTCCAAATGCTGCGTGGGCTAGGGCTTCGTATTTTGTGTGTGAGCAACAGTATTTATCGCACCGTGCAAATTGCGTTGAGTAAATTGGGCATCCTGTACTTTTTCGACGGTATTTTGTCGAACGAGGATGCACGCAATCCGAAACCTTCATGCGAATTGTACTTGCGCGCCTTTTTGCGGGAAAAAATCAGTCCCCACGAAGCCTTGATTGTGGAAGACAGTTATTACGGACGGTGTGCAGCGTATAACAGTGGGGCGCATGTACTACCCGTGGTCGATACGACCGACAATACCTTGGCCAAGATTGAATATGCACTGGAAGCCATTCCACAAGGGTTGTCCGTGGAGCCACGGTCGGTACGAGTTCACGTGGTAATCCCTATGGCCGGACACGGTTCGCGCTTTGTCAAGGCCGGCTACAAGGACCCAAAACCGTTTATTCCGGTACTGGGGAAGCCGATGATTCAGCACGTGGTCGAAAATATGATGGTGGCGCCACAAAAGTATGGCTTTGTGGATGTAGGGGTGGTCGTGAAACCGGTCTTTCATTTTGTGGCCCAGGCCGAGCACTTGCGTCATTACCGGTTGGGGGATGTATGTGAACGACTGGGGGTGGAATATACGGTCAATACGGTCGACAAGGTCACAGAGGGGAGTGCATGTACCATTTTGTTGGCGGCGGAACATTATGACAATGATGAACCCATGGTATCGGTAAATAGCGACCAGTGGCTCGATTGGGATGCGGCCGAGTTTTATCGTGCACTGCTCAACCCGTCGTACGATGGGGCGATTTCCGTCTTTCATCAGACCGATTTGTCTGACGTGAAATGGTCGTACAGCGCCTTGCACGATACGGTGCCGCATGTACGTGCCGTGGCCGAAAAGGAGGTCATTAGTTGTTGGGCGACGACCGGTGTGTACGGTTGGAAACGTGGGTCCGATTACGTCAAATACGCGCAGGAGATGATTGCCAAGAACATTCGGGTCAATGGGGAGTTTTATACGTGTCCCGTGTACAATGAGGCGATTGCCGACGGAAGGAAGATTCGTAATGTACTGTGCCGTCGCTTATGGGGATTGGGGGTTCCTGAAGATTTGGACGTGTTTTTACAGGCGCATACATAGACTTAAAGCCCTAGTGTGTTATATATTTGTGAAGAAGAATTCACATGCGTGAGGTTGGCCGAGCGGTTTAAGGCGACGGATTTAAGACCCGTTAGAGCAATCTGCGTGGGTTCGAACCCCACACCTCACATTTTTTGTGTGCATTGGACAATTTATATGATGAGAAGAAACATCCTAACATAAAGTGTTGAGAACATAGTATGTTAGAATGGAAATGGAAACCGTGTATGAACCCAGCAGTGGATGGAGTTTATTGTACAATACGAAAAACAGTGTGTACCATGGCATGTACATGGTCTTTAATGAAGAAAACAATTTAATTATCTTGGCGAATTATGAAGACGGCAAGAAACATGGAATGGAACACATTTGGTACAGCAATGGAGTTATTATGAGTATTGCGAAATACGAGCACGGCGAAAAGCTCCAGGAGTTGCGGTTTGGGACAAATGGACAACCCATCATAAAAAACGCATAAACAAGTTTTATAATAATGGATGTAGAAGAGAATGCGCCGTCTACAAGATTTAGAATCCGAATATGATTCCATGAATGGGCGTCATTGGCGGAGCGTGGATGCGATGGTCGTGGTGGACGAAGAAAAGATGTGTGAGAAGACATGTTTGGCATTGACGTCCCAGGCCTATTGGAATTTGGAACCGGTGGGATGGAAACGTTTGTTGGCGTGGCTGGAGCCGTTGCAGGAGTTGGGGGTGTTGTATAGTGCCATTCAATTGCCTGGCGAGTCGAAAGGGGTCTTGCATTGGACATTGCAGCAAATCTTACCGTTTGTGGAAGGGGTGAGAGCGGGGGTGGACGAGGGGTTGGTCCAGAAGCTCGATTTGGCCGCGGTGCTGGAACCACTGCGCGGACTCGAAATATTGTACCACGGTCTCGTGCTGACACCAAGCGGAATTGCCTTGGCCGGTTTTCCGCGCACGGAGACCATGTATCAGGGGGTTTGTGTAGCGCGACAGCGGTTGGCGGAGGAATGTGCGCGAGTGGGTCTCGATTATAATCCGCCCTACGAAAACAATTTGTGCCACAGTACCTTGTTTCGCTTCACCTGGGTGCCAAGTAAACAGCAGTTGTCGTATATACGAGACGGAATTTCGCAATGGAAACACTGTTATTTTGGGTGTATGAGACCGGTTGACTGGATTTTGGGACATTTGAGCTTACGGGTTCGCGCCGAGGAAATTGTGGTGTTGCGTCATGACACGGTGCCGATGAAAATTGCCCATCGTGGGTTAGTGGATGGCCCCAATCCAGCCTTGGAAAATCGGCAGGGGAAAATCGAACGGTTGGTGGTGGACAAAGGAACAGTGTGCGAAATCGATGTGTGGTTTTTGCAGGGCGAGTATTGGTTGGGGCATGATGGCCCCGTGGAGCGCGTCGACTTTTCGTGGCTCTTGAAGCACAAGGACGGATTGCTGATTCATACGAAAAATGTGGAAGCCTTTTCTTCCTTTACTTTTTTGCGTAGTCATGGGGGATACGATTTCCACTTTTTTTATCATCGTGAGGAAGATGTGGTGTTTACCTCACGTGGAATTGTCATTCCGTATCCTGGTATCGACGTCTATCCTGGTTGGATGCACATGATGCCCGAAAGTGCACTTCCAAAAAACAATTATGGACCGGTGGCAATTTGTAGTGATTTTGTAGACGGAAAGTAGAGAGATGGGTTCCGTAAATCCGTATTTACAAGATTCCTCTTTATATAAGGGTGAATTTCAAAAGGTGTTTCAAAATAATGAGATTGTGGATACCCTTTTTCAAAATAAAAAGTTTGTTACGGTCGAATACGATATACCCGTCTTTGTAATTGAGGAAAAGACCAAGAATGGTGCAGGGAAAAAGAGTATTACATTTACGGTAAAAGATGTCAATGATGCCATTGTGGAAACAGGAATGGCGGTCAATATTGGCAGTGGTTCGTACGGCGACGTATATTACAATGCCGATAAAAATGTGGTGTACAAAATTGTTAACCATCGCATCAAGAAATTGCAAAAACCTGTCTATAAATTTCAAGAAACCGTCCATGAAGTTGCCATCCAAATTGTGTTAAGTAAATTAAAGTATATGAGTCAAAATGGACATGAAACACCTATGGCACCTTCCGTGTACGGGTTTTATAAATATCATAGCAGTGCCAAAGATACCTTGTCATACGTAATTGCCATGGAAAAAGCGAAAATTGCAGTGGGGGATGTTCCAAATACCTTTCGCACGGCACTCCTTGACTTTTCTAAATTGTTGGCTACACTCCAATCGTTTGGTACACGAATCTTGTACAATCATTGCGATGCGAAATTAAATAATTTTGTCTATAACGAAAACGATTCTTTACAAATCATTGATTTTGGGTTTAGTTCTCTCGAAATGGATTTTTTTGATAAGACACGATTGACGTTGTTGGGGGGGAATTGTGGGTGGACCGATAGTCAAGTCGATATGAGCCAAAATATGGAAGATTTGTACGATGGATATTACATCCAAAAAGATATTGTCCAATTATTGTTGACCACGTATGCATCTTCGTTTTATACAAAAATGAATGATGAAACAAAAGCATTTGTCCAAAATATGTTGAAACATATTGGTTTATTACGAGGCACCGTCATTAAAACGTATAGTAATTATAATCATACAAAAGGGGAAAACATGAAGGGGTTGTTTCATAATGCATACAATTATGTCAGTGATTTGCGAGACTTTTTATTTCGACACAAGAGAAATGCATTGGAAAAGTTGGAACCGGCGAGACTCGTGTCAAATCTTGCAAATGCCAATTATCCGAAAAAGTATCTTGGAAACAATAGTCATACGAATTGGCCTTCAAATACCAACACCAATTCTGGGTACAATTCCAATGCATTATCCTCGGAATCGACCGTTGTAATGTCTCCTGTGGACGAAAACGACCCCAACGAAATCTATCGTCAATTACGAAAAGCCATAATTGATAACGACCCTGCCTTATTTACCAAGTTCATTACCAAGAATTTTGACCCCAATTATGTATCTTTTACGAATCTCGACACTCTTGCCACCATTGGATTAATTAATATCGTAGAATCAACCTATCCATATGTTCGTATTTTGGTCGAAAAGGGTGCCAACATTTATCAAGGATTTGAGTCGTTTTTATCAAAAATATATGATGCACAACGCATCAAAAATGTCATTCAAAAAATCATTGCCGAAAAAGTACCCGTGGACTTTTATAAATCCTTACGAGAGGGTGTCGTTTCGATTTATGGAGAAATCAAAGAACGGAGTAAATATGGTTCCGAGGATAAAAAACAAATTTATGCAACCGTGCTGCTCATCATCAAAAAGGCGCAACCAGAACCTGGATTGTGGGGAAAGGTGAAGGCAGCATTTGGTCGTGGGGGGACACGCAAGCGTGGACGAAAAGGAGGACGAAAAGGGACCGTCAAATATAATCGTGGGCGAAAATAGAGAATGTCTTCAAGACGTAAATACGTACCCGATGCAAATAACATTTCTACAAAAAAGGTTGGGACCCTTGTATTTGATGCATCAAACCATGTTCTTCTTATCCTACAAAAAAATGGGATTTGGTCCTTACCCAAGGGTTCTCAAAAAGTGGGGGAAGATGACATGACAACCGCATTGCGAGAAACAAAAGAGGAAAGTGGTCTTGATTTGGGGGAATATAAACCAGTTGATGAAATGGAAACCAGTCTCCATGACTCGACGTATAAGTTTTATATATACAGACTTCCCGTAAATCATACAGAATTACATTATGATGAGGCACCCATTAATTCGAAACAAATGCGTTGGCAGCCGATTGCAGAATATAAGAGTCTTGGAAAAATAAATCAACTCACCAAAGGTATCTTACAAGAGTATGCTTCGAAAGGGGGTCGTGGAGGGACACGCAAACGGACACGGAAAGGAGGACGTAAGGGGACGCATCGTCGAAAATAAAATTGACGTGAATTGTGGCAGTTGGCATGTATACCAGTGGAAGAAAATGAGTCGTCAACGTGTGCGTCCTGCAAGTGAAAAGTACGTATGGGCCCAGAATTATGCCCTGCGTGATTTGGTGTACAATATTGTGCGACACGGTGAAGGAAACGACCATTGCAGCAAAAAAGAGTTGCTGGAACTATTGCGAGGGGCACTCGGAATTAAGGAAGAACGGCGGCAACAAAAAAAACGTGCTGTGGAAGCGGAAACACGGGCCAAGGAGGAGCGGCGCGTGGAACGTGAAGCGGAATTTGAAGCCTTTGTTCGTGAGTTGGGATTGGACAATGAGTATTGAGTTGGCGGGTGTTTATCTTTTTGTTGGAAAAATTGAGAATCAAACCATAATCCAAAAGTATAGTGATAGTTGTGGATTATGGAAAACAAACACATTTTCATGTGCGACAAGGAAGACCTGCACGCGGTCTTTAACGATATTATCGAACGTGTGCTCGAATCACGCAGTCAAAAAGATGTACTGGCTGCCCTTGATAAATACAAGGAAGAATACGACCATGTGGTCTTTGAATATAATGTCGAACTCCGCGCCTTTGAAAAGCGAAGAGACCAGGCCATCAAGGTGCTCGAACTGAATGAAAAGTTGAGCCCACGGGATTTGGTGCGTGAAAAGGATAAACTCGTGCACAGCAAGAGCGAAAGTCTTCTCTTTCTCCAAGCAAAAAAGGAGGTGCTAGAAGAAACCTATAACGGAATCTTGGACCGGTATAACGTGCAATTGCCTTATCTGGGGGGTGAATAGCAAAGGGATGGAGATTAGAGGGTTACCTTTTTTACGTACCCCATTTCCCATAGGCGATTGCGAAAGCGTGGCGTTTGTCCTGGATAAATATAGTCTGGATTGTCGTACCCATTGGGCCAATAACGGTCGTATTCTGTCGGTAAAATGGGGGGTTTCCAATAATCCCCTACAACGACCGGTCCTGTATGGTACACGGGTACATCATAATTCGACGGTTGTCCTGTGGTTCGCCACGCATCACTGGGAAAATCTTCAAAGTACTCACGTTGGAGAATGACGACACACACAAAAAGGAGGATGAGAGCGTATATATACTTCATATTCTACTGTCTGGGCAAAAATAAAATTGAATTGTTTTTGTTTCGAAAGATTGTATAACGATGAAGTAGTTGAAAATGAGTTCCAATCGCTTTGCTTCGCTTTGTATGGATGACGAGGATGTTGTGGTTGTTGCCGAACCTGTCGTGACTGCGGTGGCAGAAAAGTATGTACCAAAACATGTTGTTGCAGCCCCTCGTGAACCACCAAGTCATTATGGAAACAATGCCTTCCAGCAAGGACGCCAGGGAGGAAATCGCGAGAATCATGAGAATAGTGCCTTCCAGAAAAAGACATTTGCTCCTACCTACGATAATCCTGCCTTTCAAACTCGCCGTAAGCGGGAAGAACAGCAATATTCGAATGCTGCTTTTGGCGGTGGTCTCAAGCGTCAGGGCGGGTACGACAATCCTGCCTTCCAAAATGGCCGCAACGAATACAATGAACGCCAGTCATCCGTGTTTGGTGGAAGACGGCAGGGGAAGGAAGAGGCCATGTATTACGCAGGACCCGTTGCCGAAGAAATTAAGCCCCTCAAGCCCATTCGCATTGATTCCGAAGAAGATTTCCCTTCCCTCATGGGCAGTCCTGTTGTAAAGGGTGGAACATCATCCATGACCAGTACCCCTAAATCGGCAGTCAGTTTTGCCAGTGCTGCACAAAAGGCATTGGAAAAGGAAAACAAGAAGAAGGAAGAAGAGGAACTTCGTGCCATTTTGCGAAAGCAGCGCGATATTGAGCGCCAGTACAATAATCCAGTTATCCAGCTCGGCATTACCAGTCGTCAGCCGTCGTACATTACGAGTATTTATGAAGACGACCATGAATACGAGGATGAACGTCTCGACAAGGACATTGATTATACTTCGGATGGGGAAGAACCGTTTACCATGGATGCTGAAGAAGAGGAAGATGCATAAGTGTTGGGGTCAGACTCTTTAATAATGGTCGGTAAAGTCTTGTCTTTTTTTTGTTTGGTAGGGGCAGGGGTGGATGCATATTTTAAACATTGTTGGATAATTCCCCCTGGATACAAGGGTGCTTGAAAACATAATTCGGCGACGGCAGATTTAATCTTTTCCAACGGGGCTTCAAAGGATTCGGACCCTGATACGGGGGGGCCAAAGGTTTGCGTCAAATAGAGTTTGATATCGTATTCCAAGGCGTCCACGTGCGTCAAGGGGACTTGAAGAATGAAAATAAGGTCAACACCACCACGATACGCTTGAAGTCGTTGGAGCGGGTCGTCGAGGTGGGCAATCGTTTTTCCCACCTTGTAGACGGATGATTTGCGCAACAATTCGTGTTTTTCTTGCAACAAGTAAATGTAGGCGCGTTTTTCTTGGGGAATGAGGGTGGGGGGAATCTCTTCGGATGTCATATTACTCTTTGTGGGAAAAAGTTGTATATGTGTTGGAACGCAAATTCCAAAGAATAATAAAAAATTGATTTTAGAATCGTAGGATTTGGTGTACAAGAAGAACTTGCGTTATTGTAAAGAAAGATGAACACCATGATCCATAACATTCATCAGACCTTTGACGACGAGGGTCATGTGGTTTCGTACAGCAACATGATTGGCGGACGACGCAATGGACTCACGTGGTATTACAACAAGGGACAGCTGGTCGATTTCCAGGATTATGAGTCTGGCAAGCCGTTGTATCGCAATACCCACATCAAGTTTGATATGCCGTACGATTATGAACAGGGATGTTCCGTGGATGCGGGCCCCTTTGAAGTCATTCATGCCATCTTCAAATATGAAAATAAGATGAATGTATTGGGGATGGACTTGAATATGAAGGACATTGATGCCTATCAGACTCCTAAGACGTTTGTCTATTACGATGACGATGGCAAAAGTGTCCATGCCATTGGGAGTGCAATGCATCAAGCGATTCTCTACGCACCCAAGGTGTTTTAGTTATGCTGTGGTTGTTGGGGGTTTGTTATTTTTTTGTTATTCTTATAATTTACGAATGGCTAATTGCCAATTTTGGAAGAGGAATTCATACTGTCCATTATATTCTTCTAAAAATTTATCAATCCCAGGTTTCGTTACAATATGATTCATTTCCCAGAGATAATCATCAAATAATACAAGACTATTCTTTTTCATTTTTGGAAACAAGTTTACAATATCTTTATACACTTGTGAAGGACTGTGATCACCGTCAATATACGCAAAATCAAGAGAATTCTCTTCTAAGGTGGGTATCATAATGTCTGATGTACCTTTTAATTCTACAATTTTTGAAAGATGTTGGGTATTGGTTTTAAATCGACCGTATTGCCCTTTACACGGTTCATCCCAAAATGACATTTCTGGTTTTCCTTTGACATATTCATCGTCAAACGGGTCAATACAGTATAATTTACTCTTTGGATGAGTACAAAGAATATCATGAATTAAAACACTGCCCTTTCCTTCATACGAACCAATTTCGACACAATTCATTTCTTCCGTCGGATTGATTGGGTATAATATGTTTAAACTATTTCTTAAATTCGGCGTCAAGTCTCGTGTATAACTCATTCTATTCGATACAAATGTAATTTGGTTGAAAAATTGACGCATCCAGATACTGATATGCGCATTATAACAATATGGAACCTTGTAATGACGTACACAGTTTAAACGCCGAACAAAAGCAGGCGTACGATTTGATTACGCGCCAGAAAAAGAATGTGGCCTTGCTGGGGTTGCCAGGATGCGGGAAAACCTTTCTCATTTCGTACATGTACGATGCGTTTCTTCAACAGGGACGCAAAGTTGCGTTGACCGCCTTGACCGGTTGTGCAGCCTTATTGCTTCACCGTCGCGCCATGACCCTCCATTCGTGGGCAGGTGTTGGTTTGGCGAAGGACCCTGTCGACAAATTGCTACAAAAGGTACGGAAAAGTCCAAGTGCACTCAAACGCTGGATTCTGACCGATGTACTCATTATTGACGAAGTGTCCATGATGACCCCTGACTTTCTGGAAAAGTTGGATGCGATTGCCAAAAAGATTCGTAAAAACACAAAACCCATGGGGGGTCTACAAATGGTCTTTGTCGGCGACTTTTACCAACTTCCTCCAGTGACGACGGATGGGAAAGAAGTGTGCTTTGCCTTTGAATCACCGCGGTGGAAGGAAATCGTGGGGGAAGTCGTGGAACTCAAACAAATCATGCGCCAAAATGATCCGGTGTTTCAAGATATTATTACCCACGCACGCGACGGGTCATTAACAAAGACACATATGGACGTACTCCACAGCCGCATGAACCTTGACTGGAAGTCGCTGCGAATTATGCCGACCCTCATCTTTTCGCGTCGTGCCGAAGTGACGTTGGTCAATCAACAAAATCTGGACGCACTCGAGGGAAAGGCGCGAAAATACGAGGCATCCACCGTCTTTGGACCCGAGTGTAAATTTGCACAAGACAGTGCCGATGTCAAGTATGCGGTGGCAAAATTGGACCGTGATTCGTCGTACGAAGAAACTTTGGTGCTCAAGAAAAATGCCCAGGTCATGTTGCTGCAAAATCGCATGGACGACCGGCTCGTGAACGGTTCACGCGGCATTGTGGTGGGGTTTGGACCCGAACCTGGATATTACCCCATCGTGGAATTTCTGGGAGGAAGCGAACCGGTGTTGGTGGAACCGTTTGCGTGGGAATCGGACACATGTGAAGGCGTCTTTCGTAAACAAATTCCGTTGCGCTTGGCGTATGCGGTTACCATTCATAAATCCCAAGGAGCAACCCTGGATTGTGCACTCATTGATATTGGGGAAAAGACGTTCGAATGTGGACAGGCATATGTGGCCCTGAGTCGTGTGAAAAGTTTGGACTCCTTGTACATCTGGGATGTCGAAGCGAGTGCGTTTAAAACGAATCCCAAAGTCATTGCATTTTATCAAAATGGCTTTGGCATGGCTGAGGAAAAGAAGGCTGTGGAGGAAGACCCTGGTGCAGTTTAATATTCTGCATTGGCTGGGAAATTGCGTTTGATACGATTGATGGCGGTTTGAATATTTCTTTTTTGTGTCTTGTTGCGTATCGTTTGTTTCTTATCGTCCAATACACGAATGGCCATTTCTGGAGTTCGGCCTTGTAATGCTCTAGCATAAATACGGGAAATGTATTCGGACCGTGGAATATTATCAGTGTATCGTTGATTGGCATTATTCGGTTTTACACCACGTCGGATGAGTTGACCAATGGTACTTGGATAAATTGTATTTGAACGATGCGCTTTTTGACTCTTACGATTAAATTCTTGTTTATTATGTGCATAATAATTTGAGTTTGGCATGGCACGTGTATATTTTGATTTTGCGTGAGTCTCTTCCACCCGTGAAGGAACGACTCTTGATACACGCATGGTATTCCCATGATTGGCAACAAGTTCATTGTACTTTGGATTGCGACGCATATGATTTCGTCGGGTCCATTGTTGATTTCGATTATATACTGCTCTGGGTATATTTTCGGTTTGGAAATTTTCAAATCCAACCGTTTGACCTGGGGCCGGCGAATTATTATTTTCGGGTCCACCTTCATTTAATTGGACAAGAGGACGAGCATTGGGTCCTCGTAATGCACTTTTTCGTGTTCCTCGTGCATTTGCATTGCGCCATGCCTGCTTGTAATTGGGGAGTTTTCCGTTGTTCATATTATTCTCTCCAGAGATTATTTTTTGAATGGTATTCAGATTTTCCTCTGAAAAATCTTCCACCAATGGTTTATACGACTTTTGAAATCGAAAATCCATGTTTCTACTTGTACACAATAAAATTGAATACAAAATGTGTATAAAATGAGTATCCGATAAAATGCCCCTTTTGATTGAAGAAAAACTTGCAATGCAGTCCTATTTGGCCTTGTACATTAAGGCCTATGCAAAGCCGGCGGAATCGAAAATTGTAAATCCAAATACAAAAAAACATAAATAATTATATATCAAAACCTAAAGAAATATTTTTTGATATGTATAGAACCCATGCCTGAATTTTCACGGTACCGCCAACCCACGTCCCTCGAAGACGATATTTTCGAAGAGGATAAGCAAACGATTTTTTTGTATTATGATATTTTTCTCAAAGCAAAAGTGAAGGAATTGCTACTGGAAAAGGATTCTAGTTTACGCAGTCGTTTCAAAGACTTTGACGTGTTCTTCCAAAGTTTGGAAGACATAAGCGCAGAAGAACAAGCGTTTCGTGCCAACGAGTCCGTGCATCGTCTTTTACAAGAGTTGGGCGTTTCAGGAATTACCTTTCTGCAGATTCCAAAGAAATCATGGAAGGTGTCGATTCATCAACGGACGGAACAGTTGGTATTTGTATAAAGAGTTTGGGAATGTGGCGAAAGAGAGAAAAATAATGAGCATGCGTTTGCGACGATGGAATCGAAAAGGTAGATTGTAGCAAGGGGGTGAGTGTAATCTGTTGGGTTTGGGGATTGTAGAGGTTGTGTTGGTACAAGTATTGGTGAAAATGTTGTAAAAATTCGTTGAGGGTCAGGGGATTGGTGGAAAGTTGGAATGCTTCGCACAAGGCATGAACATTGGGGGCCGGTAGGAGTTTTATGCCACCGTATCCTTTCTGATAGGCTTCATAGGTTGTTTTTAGTGTTTGGGTCTGGGTTTTTAACGTTTGTAACGTGGTTTCAAGATGGGGAATCGACGTTGTAATTGATGTAATAATTTCGGCCGTGTCTTCCATAGAATAAATCTTATACTATGAAAAATACGTCTTGTTTGTTTAGACCACGTTGTGGATTATTACACATTGCGGTATTCTTGCAACTTTTTCACCAATTTACTAATGGGATGATGGACCTCGACCCAGACACTGCACGATGGGGTTGGATTGGCGGAGTCGTCTTTATAACAAACCTTCCAATGGGGCGGAATCACGAGTGCATCCCCTTGACGAAGAATGACATCAATGTACTGAATCTTTTCCAGCAAAGGGGTATTATTTTTATCAAAGGATGATACCTGTTTTCCTTTGTAATCGTGTGGCAAGAAGGGGTCTGAGGCTTCCGTTAAGAGTGAAACATGGATGGTTCCGTGCGTCGGAAAGAGAAGGGTGCAAGATGCATACGTTGGCCGCAACCCTTGGGAACCCAGATAGGCGTAGGTGTCATAGGTATAGAGATGGGACAAGAGACTTTTCCCCTTCAAGTATTGTGGAAACGTATGTTGACACCAGGTTTGAAGACCGGCCAGAGAAGCAATATGTTGCGATGTGGTGTCATCAATATGAAAGGTTTGTTGCGGAGAGGGCGGTGCATCCACGTATTGCAAAAACTTTTTCTTGCCGAGTGGAAGCGTAGCGAGTTTCGGAATTTGACGAATGTTTTGCGGACTGTAAAGACCGGATTGTAAAAAGGGGTGAATCACAATCGGACATTTTTCCGAAAGTAAAGGTGGCACCTTTTCAAACGAATCCGTTTGTAGGATTTGAAATTCGGTGACGGCTTGCTTGAAGAAAAAGATACATATAGCCAAAAGCACTGTCAATATAATTAGCGTTTCAATCATTGCGACGAAAAACTCCTATTGTTGCGAACGTTTCCGCGTTTTCCGAATTCGACGCAGGGGACTGCGGCGAGGACGACGCGAAGGGCGGTGGCGGAGACGACTTGATATGGACGGAGTGCAATCTGAAAAGAGTCCAGGCATGAATTTGCGTGTTTGAATATTTGTAATTTCACGGACTGTAAGGGGTTTTTCTTTCGAAGAAATGACTTTTCCATTTTGTAAGATTTCCACCTTTTTTGTTCCATGAGTATTTTGTACTTGGACAACGTTTTGTTGCGTCTGTTCTTTGCCATTTACCATGACACTATGAATTTGGCTGCTGTGATACTGAAAGTGCGACGACGGCGGCTTTCTCATTTCTATTGTGTTTCAATGTTTTTCCACGAAGACCTGATTTATGACGCTTAATGGGGGTAATGGCGCGGCGTCCATGATTGCTCTTTGTTTTTCCGTAGCGCTTTTTGGATTGGATGGGAGGAATTGTCGATGATGGTACAGAAGATACGGGTGGGTGTGGGGGTGTTGTGGTTTGTAGTGATTGTAAATAGGTTTGCAGTGTCTCCAATTCCATATCGTCTTCAAATGCCGTATAAATATGGACTGGGTCATTTTCATAAAATGTAAACAAGGCAGTTACAAAATCTTCTGCGTCCGTAATGGCGGGACGTAAAGCTTGTAATTTTTGAAACATGGTTTCGTAAATGGAAGCGGGCCCTTCTTGAAAGATACCAAAGGCATATTCCAAAATAGCATGAACGGTCGTGGGTTCATACACATTGTTTTCTTGACATTCCAGCAAATATAACGACCAGCCATACAAGAATCCCTGTACGCACGCCTGGTGGTATTTGGATTCACTATTTCGAATGTATGACAGATAAATCAAAAAGTCTTCCATGGTTCCTATTGCGTTTCTGGAATCGGGAATCCTTGAAAATACGCATTAGAAACCAATTAAAGAAATTTTCAAAATTATATACAAGTATATTGGAAGAAGGTCAAAATATCATGCATCAACTTGATTTCCCCTACGGGTCGGTATATTTAAACGACGAGCAGTACCGTGTGGTTGTTGCTGACCCCTTTCAAAGTCAACGGATTTTAGCGTCGGCCGGCAGCGGCAAAACGACCACCATTACTGCGCGCATTTCGTGGCTCATTCATGTGTGCGATGTCGACCCTTCTCAAATTGTATTGTTAACCTTTTCGCGCAATGCGGCCCACGAAATGCGACACCGCGTCAATCAGTGTGTGGGACCCGTCCAATTGTGGGCAGGGACATTTCATGCCTTGGCGAAAAACGTCTTGTACGAAAATGACCCTGCGTATTTGCCGTCCATGTACTTTGTCGACGAATTGCCCGTCAAATGGTTTACCTGGATGCACAGCCCCAAGGGGCGTGAATGGGTGGCCAAAATTCGCTACGTGGTCGTGGATGAATTTCAAGATATTAATCATATTCAATGGCGGCTGCTCGAGGCATTACGCCATCCTGGAATCCGCACCATTATTGTCGGCGACGATGCCCAGAATATTTATACCTGGCGCGGGTCGTCTACCTCCTATTTACTCGATTACCACAAGGTCGTGAAAAGAGTCTGCGATTATCAGTTGCGCATGAATTATCGCTCGTCCGAAGCCATTGTTGCCGTTGCAAATAGCGTCATGCGCCATATTCCCACCTTGCCATGGAAGGAAAAAATGGTTGCACATAAAAAGGGCGGAAGTCGACCCGAAGTCTTGTTTTTCTGGAAGTTTGCCGACGAAATCCAGTGGATTTGTAAAATGATTGGACAAATTCGCAAACAGCAGCCGCAATTTAACGTGGCCGTGTTGGGGCGCAATAATGTCGACTTGTACCGTGCTGAGGAAGTCTTTTTGCAACAGGGGGTCGATTGTATTCTGTATAGTGCCGAAAGTGGTGGAGGACACGCCCAACAGGATTCATCGAAAGTGGCCTTGTGTACCTTTCACGGCAGCAAGGGGCTCGAGTGGGACGTCGTCTTTTGTATTTGTTGTAATGACGATGCCTTGCCGTCGCGGAAATCGGCGGAATCGATTGTGGGGGAACGTCGACTCTTTTACGTGGCGGTAACACGGGCACGCCAAAAACTCTATTTTACCTATCACGGCAATGAGCGCAAACTTACACGCTTTATTCGCGAAATCCACAGCAAATTACTGACGTACCACGGTTTAGCGAAATATTCCTTGAGCGACGTAGAAATTGGGAATGGAATTCCTTCCTTACACCATATTTTGGACGGTCTCGACGGGGACGATTGGGATGAAATTCGTCGTATGGGATTGCTAGAAGACCAGAGTGCCGATATCCAAAATCTTCAAATCTTGCCGTATGGCGAATCGTGGACCCACCCCAAATGGTGCGACAGTGAAGAGTTTTCGTCCTTTGTGCGGCTCTTTATTAAACGGCTGTTTTATCTTCACAAGGGGGGTGCCGAAAGTTATCACGACCACAAGATTGAACGGCTCTTGTTTTGCCTTCGCATTTATAATGAAGACCGTGCCTTTTGGGAAATGTATCATATTGAAATCGATGCCATGGTGCGCTATTTTTTCCGCGATACCTATAATTTACCACCGGTCGAATACGTTGACGTCGAAGCATGGGCCGAAGCGCATCATGTCGTGTGGAATTCGTTGGAAGTCGTGAAGGCACTGACCATCTTGTCAAAGATTCGTGGACAATTACGCCCCATTCGCTTTGAACCGTACAGTTTTGACGAATTTACCATTTGCCCCAGTGTCGTGATGATTCCCACCGAATACCGCTTGGAAACATTGCGGTCGTGGCGACGATTTCAAAAAAAGGAATTGGACTGGAAGACCGTACTGGAAGATATATGGCGTCTGGCGTGCATGGATGGGGTTGATAAAGGACGCAATGCCTGCTTGTTTCGTATTCCTGCCATCAAACACCGCTTTGAATCCTTGATACCCTATTTGGAAACCTTGGAAACGTATTTGGTCAAGGTGTTGGAAGGAGTCGATGTTGACGAAATCTATTTGAACCCCAATGTGGTGGTCGATGAATTTTCTCCCATTGAAGGGGACGTATTTTTGGGGAGTACCTTGCTGCGCATTGTGGGGGAAAAGAAGGTCGACATGTACACGTGGGTGGAAACATGTTTGCAGTCCTACTTGTTTCACCAAAATCACAGAATTGATGTGATACAATTGTTTCATCCGTACAATGGTGTTTTATATAGTTTGGATGTACGCGAGAAAAGTTATAAACAATTGTTTGAAGCCTTGGTCTTATTGTATCAAAGCAAGATACAAGAAGGAGAGGAGGATACGATTGAAGCGAAAAATTGATGTTGGGACGGATGTTATGGAAGATAGAAATACAAGATGAAACCAATTCTAAAATGGGTGGGTGGGAAAACACAAATTTTAGAAGATGTTTTGGCAACCTTTCCGCGCGAAATTATGAATTACTATGAACCGTTCTTGGGTGGAGGAAGTGTCTTGTTGGGAGTTTTACAATCCGACACGATTCATATAAAAGGAAATGTATATGCATCTGATGTCAATGCAAATCTGATTGGTCTGTATCAAAATGTTCAGAAGGACCCTCAGGGATTGATTGCCGAAGTCAAGAAATTGCAGGATGAGTTTGGACGGTGCAAAAAAGCGGAGGAAGGGGGTGTCAATCGAAAACCTGGGACGTTGGATGAAGCCTTGACATCGCCTGAATCGTATTATTACTGGATTCGCGGATTATTTAATGCAATGTCGGCGGAAGAACGGATACATGTGAGTGGGTCCGCCATGCTCCTCTTTCTCAATAAAACGTGTTTTCGTGGTGTATACCGCGAAGGACCCCATGGATTTAATGTACCGTATGGCAATTATAAGAATCCTGGTATCTTGGATGAAAGTCATATTTTGGGAGTCTCCACATTGATTCAGCGCGTCGTCTTTTCTGTGGCGCCGTTTCAAGAATCATTGCGTAATGTTAAAAAAGGGGACTTTGTGTACATGGACCCGCCGTATGCACCCATCAATGAAACCTCTTTTGTGAAATACAACGCAGATGGGTTTGGACTTGATGCCCACAAGAGCCTCTTTGCCTTGTGTGGCGGCCTTTCGAAAAAAAAGGTTGGGTTCGTATTGAGCAATGCCGATGTACCCTTGGTCCGTGATGCGTTTGCAGGAGCGGTGTATACAATACAAACAATTACATGCCGTCGTGCCATTCACAGCAAAAATCCGGATTCCGTTGCACAGGAAGTGCTCGTTATCCATCCGCGTATTGCATAAGAAGTGCGGTGGCTGGTACATATTCAATTTGGTGCGACTTGTAAAAGTCGAGAAACTCTTTTTTCTTGGGACTGCATTTTGGTCCTTCGAAAATACCGTACTGGTCTTTGCAACTCTTTTCAGCTCCGCCCATACAAAGAATACGCAAAGGTTTTCCGTAAAGGGTTGGGACTTCTGCATATTTGAAGGAACAGCCCAGAATCTTTTCACCAGCAGTACCGGAGGTAAAGTACGTTTCCGCCTTGGCTTCCCAAATGGTCGTTTCGTCCTGGAGGTCCGGTTGATAATGGTCCTTGTTGGCCGGTTTGGTCACCGTTTTTCCGTGTAGGAGCAGAATTTCTTCACAAATATGTTCACCAAATTTGCCCGACCATTGCTTATCGACTTTTAAATCCGGTCGACGCAGTTTTAGCATGGCGCGCCCCCAATTGTCTTCGTGAATCTTGTACTGGGCTTCATCGTGAGTCTTATTCTTTTTTTCAATGGGGGGAAGAAAGGAAAGGTCATCAAAGAGCCACTGGAGGACTTCTTTTTGGCGCAACAAGACAATTGCACGATTGGGATGGTCTTGAATGCGGGTGTGTAATGTGTTAAGAAGGATTTGTAGTTGATTCATATATCTGGAAGTGGTGGGTGGAGAGAAATGTCAATTTTTTGACAGTTTGATGGGTATTTAAAAGCGGACGGACTTACAATAGTATCGACCATGAATTACGGTGATTGGACTCCGCTTCCCCCACAAGATTTAGATGCATTAAAGACCCAGCGTCAACTCAAACCATTACAGAATCCCTTTTTGGATGGGAAACAATATTTTCTGGATATGGGCGACAAGCAAATTTACGGATGGAATGAAAAGTCGTTGGAACTTGCGAGCATGGCAATGGTGGGCGAAATTAAACGCATGAACAAAATGGAATAAAGGAGGGTCGGTAAAACTTATAAACATTCATAACTACCGTCGGCTTGTTTTACACAACCAATCGTCGTGGTAAAATCCCCCTTTAACATGTTGGGGATAACGAAGGCTAATAAAAGGGGCATATATAAGAGTACCGGTCCTATCCAAAAAAGGAACAGACCGCCATAAATATAGGAGTGGGCTGTTAATTTACCAAGCATTATAAGAACGATAAAAATAACGGTGAGACCAATGATGGCAGGTGCCGTATTAAAGGATAACACTTTAAACCAAAAGACCCAGGGACGGAAAAAGAGGTCGGATAGAAGGGAGTGCGAAAAATCGTACGAGGGACGTTGCTTGTTTGATGACATTATATCTACTGATGAGAAATTAAAGACATATGTTTAAGTATATACAAAGATGAATCTTGATTCAATACCCATCTTTGTAATTAATTTACGGTCGGCCGTAGGGCGGTTAAAGAAAATGACACGGAAGCTCAAGCGGTATGGGTTGGACTTTGTGCGGATTGAGGCGTCTTTGCCAGACCAAGTGGTGGGGAATTACGTGGGCTACTTGTCTGGCACCCAGCGTGCGTGCACGTACAGCCATCTTCGTGTCTTGCGACAAATTGTCGACCATAACATTCCTGCAGCATTGGTCTTGGAAGACGATATTGTGTTTCGCAGTGATTGGAAGGAAATTGTGAATACGAAATTGAAGGCTTTGGAAACCGAAGACCCATCATGGGATGCACTCTTTTTGAATGTGGCAGAACCGTATGCGAAAATGGAGACGTGGCACGTGGCACGAGACCAGTGCTTGGCCGGTGCGTACATTATTACGAAAGACGCGGCAGCGTGGATTTTGGGCCATTTTTCTGCTCAATATTATTGCATTGACTGGATGACCCAAGTCTTACAACAACGCGGTCATAGTTATACCTATTACCCCTGGCTGGCCATTCAAGAAGGAAATGAATCGTACAATGGGTCCAATGTGGACGCCGATTACGCCAAGGTGGAACGTTGTTTGGAGGCATCGGTATATGGGTTGGAAAATTATGATTTTTAAGAGGCGGGTGAGATTATAAAATTGAAACTATAATTCACTCTTTTCATGTTAACCATTTATCAAATTGTAATATGAAGTCGATTTACATTGTGTGCAACGACGAGTACAAGTCGTACTACAATATCATGTACTGCGGGTATTTTGTGGGGTATGAAGCGTTAGAAACCTATATTCGCGGGTTTTATGGAATCAGTACTATCATGGATGTGGTCGAGCGTGAATTGAAGTTTATCCAGGCGATTCCGAATGAACATACCTATTGTTCGAGTTTGTACGGCGACGATAGTGCGATTCTGTATTATATTCACCGCATTGATGTGGATGAAACGTCGGCGGAACAAGACTTTCTGTATATTCACATGCACAAGGATGATGACCTCGATTGTTTTATCGATGTATGGACCGAAATGCCAGAGGATTATTTGGACACGGAACGGTGCTGGGATTTGAAGATTATTGAAGACTTGCGTCAAGGGTCTCGCATTGTACCGGTACTCGAGTAAGCGGGGGATGGGTTTTTACCCGATTCGTACCACTTGCATGGGGTCCAAATTAATACTCACCGAACGTACGTCTGCACCATAGGCATTAAATATTGTGACATATCCAATGGTATCGGGTGGTGAATCACCAGGCGTTGCAACGGCCGGACTCGTTTGTGGTGATAATTGTTTGGTCAATCGCCACGATGTAATTAAACGCCCTCCTTCCAATTCAAAATAAAACTCTTTTCCTAAATCTTGGAGCATCGTACCGACACCGAGCGAATAACCCGCATTTCCAATTGGCTGTGTTTCTTGGGTACGAAGTACAATGTCCGTATACACATTGATAAAATCGTCCAAGGTGGGACAGATGACACGATTGTCAACCCGTCGATACGGATACGTAGTAGTTGACAGGGCATATTCCACATCTGCGGGTGGATAAATCCAACATGTATTGTTTATTGTAATAAAGGTTGATAATTTGGAAGGTAATTGTCTTGACCCGACATCCATGGCTCTACCTTATTTGTATTTTTATTATAGAATCATGGCCAGTATGTATCGCTCCTACGCCCAACAAGCCCCACGCTCCAAATATATTTTATCCTTGTCCAGCGGTACCGGTTTTACCCTTGCGGCTCTCCAGAGCGCCGTGACAACCTATGCCCAAAGTGTACTCCAATACGAAGGTCCCATTGTCAATACGACCGCGGCATCCACCTTCTTAGGAAATATTAGTACGCGTTCCTTTAACAGCAGTGTTGCTTTTATGGATTTGGGAAAGTTGTTGGTGTTTCAGACACGGGGACAAGATATGTTTCGCTTTCGTCTCGTACAAGAAATTAACGGGGGGTCTACGGAAGGTGTCCCAGGAAATTATCCGACCAACCAATTTTATATTTGTGTATGGTCTGCCGACCCGAGTGTAAAAGCGGTACGGGCTGCACGCAGTGGTTAAGGATTGAATTCAAACAAATTATAATACAAAGTAGACATTTCTATTATAATTTTTAATAGGATTGAACGTTGGGTAGATTATTAAAACTGTGTTGGCAAATTGTTGGCACTGGGATAGGTCCCATTCGCATATTCGTTCATCGACCCACAGGGCGGTGCACGTTGATTGTACTTTTCCAATTTGGTCGAATTGTTCCAGAGCCCGTTGCTAAAGTTGGTATTGCATTTCATGGCCTGAGCACTGCAGGCGTATTGACCCGTGTTTTGTAAAACTTCGGGGGATTCAAGACCTCGTAAAATATCATTCGGGACAAACTTGGGTCCAGGAATGAGGGATTGTTGTTGATACATGGTACCATTGCGCGAGGGAACATATTGCGACGGATTGCAAAATTGGGGGAGGTCGCGGGTTAAAGGTCGCCCTAAACGTTCCAATGCACTTTCCTTGTCAATGTTTTGAATATAGGGTACTGGGTTATAAATTTGTCCACCATTGGGAAACACCACATCCGAGGGCGGGGCAGGGGCTTGTTCGAGTGGACCACTGTTCACATATTGTAAACAAATACGGGTCCAAGGGCGGGGGTCCGTCGGAAGGGCTTGTGCGGGTCCAAGGGGTACCGTACGTCGAAAAATCTTTGTGGGGTCCCAATGGCCTGGACTGCACATTTTGGTTAATTGCGGGTCCAAGGTTTTGTCATCTTCAAACGGAAATCGTGCCACCTGTGATATCATTCCTTCTTATAGACATTATAATTTTGGAATTGTGGAATCAACCGTGGCATTATTTTTTTGCTCCGTAATGTTGACGGTACAATCCCAATCACAATCTGGATTATCAATTTGTATACCGACCGTATTGACCAATTGTACTTGAATCACTTCCAGCTTTGGTAGGGGAGGATTAAACTGCACTGGATTGGCGACAAACGACTGACTAAACGAATTAAAGTTCCCCAATAAAATCTTGGCATAATAATTCTTCACTTGTCCTGTGGCATCACGGGTCAATTCCAAATTTTCAAGCGACCCTGAATCAAAACGATTCATATCGAGCTCTGGATTGAGACGCAAATACATAAAGTCTTCATAAATCTTGTAGAAGGAATCGGCGCGGGCAACGGTGCTGTACGGAGTGTCGCGCTTTGCATACCCCAAGTTCCACCCAAGACCCCATTCTTGATTGAGGGACACATATTGCGGGGTCAACGACGACTTCCATAAAATACTAAACGTCAAGGGGTCCGTGAAGCGTTGACGCAAAAGAGCATTGGACGGTAAAATATTACTCAACTGTGTTGCAATAAAGTTATTGACCCCATTGTTGGCAGCATCATATACACTTTGAATGACGGCGGCGGTGGTAGAATACCGTGTATAATATGCACTGTATGTGGATTCAAATTGACGATAATCATAAAAGGGGTCTAAATTGGAACCCTTGAACCCTGGAATTAAATCGGCACCCCAGAAACGCCCTGAAATATCTGTTGTAATGGTTGCATTAAACGCATTGTCAAATTGCAATAAACTTTCACGGTAGGTGGGATTGAATAAATTATCTTCCGTTCCACTCTTGGCAGTACTAATTTCATCAATCAAATCATTAAATGTGACATAGCCATGGTCGTACAAATTCGGCAAAAAGAAACGCACAAGAACCTGGGAACGTTCGGTGGGACTGTAATTTCGAATCGCAAGGTATTGATAATTGCTTCCAGATGTTTGTTGCACCGGCACATTAAACAAATAACTGTTGAAATAAAATCCACCTGCATTTATATTGGCAACTTTGAAATTACTCTTACTTTCCATTCCCCATTTATAGAAAAGGTCATTGCACATGGAATTATAGTTTTGGTAATAAAAAAGGGATGTGTGGGGATATTCTGGGTAATCAATGTAATTCAAATCGGTAATGGGATTGTAACTATTATTGACTTGCTTGAGAACAACTTTTTGAAAGGGGTAAAAGATTTGCCATGCCGCATCGACTTGATAGGTCAAATCATACGTATTGTTTCGATTTCCCCAAATATACGGTCCACCTTTTTCGGTAATCAGCCAACGACTGCTGTTATATCCATTCACCGCTTGAATAATCACACTTTGGTCTTCCTCATCCGTCATAAAATTACGACCCAGTTTATTGACCAATGCAATGGTAGACGTTCCTTGGGTAAATATATTACTGGTACGGTACATGTACGAATTATAGTTGGTATTGTTGGTAATATCAAACGAGTTGCGTACGCGCGGGTCATTGGTTGTCAACAAAATTTCATCAAACGCAGCATTTTTGTTGAGAATAATATCACTGTAGCCAAGTGGCTCAAAACCCCCCATGGAACTAATATGATACAAGGTTCCAGGAAACGTTGGATTCGAATTCGTAATGGTGGGCTTGTAATATTTCGTATTGTACCCACTCACATCCAACGGTAAAACATAAATGTCTGGATTGTCTGGGTCTTGTCCATGAATCAGGTTGGATGGCGTTCCTGCAAATTGATAGGTGTTGATGGTAGAACCCTTATCGTACGACCAGTACAAAATCCCTTCCTTGCGATTCAACGTTGGATTAAAAATACTTCCACTGACTACAAAATCATTTGAATTGGTATACGTAAACTTGTTGACCAAAAGGTCTTTATTGAAATAATACGGGTTTGAGTTGGCCCATGATGAAAAGACGCCATTATTGGGATTAAAGAATTTCAAAACCCCTTCCACCACGGCAGGATTGGAAGACACATCTTTGAATCCTAGAAATACATAATTTGAAAGATTTCCAGTTACGGCGACCAAACTTGTTTTTTCCATCTTGTCAAACACTTCATCCGCAGTAATGGTCCATCGTTCATTGCCAGTTCCAAACGCACGATTTGACTCGGCATTGCCAATATCATAAATGTGATAGTCTCCATCCGATAGCATGATGTGTTCAAAGACATTGGCGTTGATAAAGGTGGGGTTGTAGGTCGTAATATTTTCTTGGAAATCCCATGGCCAATACACATTCGAAGAGGTATACAAATTAAACGGGACAGCATACGGAATGACACTGGTACCTATCGGCTGCGACAAGATATACTGGGATTGTGTACCATCGTTGCCTGGAGGGGGAGCATAGTTTTCAGGGGTAATGAGAGTGGAATTGTACAATCTTTGAATACTGTTGGTGGAAGGATAGACCACTCCATAAAAGTTATTGGGTGGATAGGTTCCATCCAAATAGGTATTGCCATTGGAAATGTCATTGTAAAAAGGATAGGGAATGGCACTTCCTGAAAGACCTTTAATGGAAAAGGGCACATCATTTGAATCAAAAGCAACCCACATATACATGTCCAACGTACGGTTAATCATCGACCCTTGGGGTTGTGTATATCCGCCAATAAAATTACTGTATAACGGTACAAAGGATGTATCTTTCACAAATTGATAGTATGTACCACCGTTTTTATCAAACCCATCTTGATTCGAAGGTTCATAGGTGACGGCCGTCGACAATTTCATTACGGTAATCGCATTTTCCTTTTTGAGGTCCGTATAATTTGAGTCCACAATATCATAGGCCAAATACAAACCCATATACGAAATATACTGACGATTCAAATCGTAATTCGAGTCGCATATTGCACTGCGAAACATGAGCTGTTCCACATCCCAAATTCCTTCCGGTGGAATCATCGAAAACCCAATCGGCCCACCTCCCAATTGTAAGACCCCTGAATTGTCATAGTCGTATCCTTTAATAAATCCGTTGGTAATGGAAGACGTGTAGGCCATTTGTGTACTTGTGGTCGAAATGTGGTCGCGCACTACAATATTATCAATTGCTGCATTGATGGCCGGTTCCGCAATGTATTGAGGACTGTAATAATGCACCAACTTGACTTGTTTTTCCGTGACGGTCGATGTAATATGATATACATTGGTGAGTCCTGGACGAAATACCGCGTTGGGATTAAAGAGTGTTCCACTGCTGTAGTAAAAAAAGGTTTCTTGCGTAGGATTATACGGCGCATTCGACTGGAATTGATATCGATTTAATGGGTCAATGGCAATGTTGGTTCCAGACGGGTCGAAGGATACAATCGATGCAATTCGAAAAGGGATATAATCCGTATAATCGGAAGAAACACCACTTGCATCATACCCAATCGGTACATTACTAATATCCACTCCACGGGTCGCCTGCGACTTTGTGGGGTCTGGGGGCCATAAATTGGACTGCGAAGGGAGTTTCATAAAGGCAGGGTCGTAAACGGATGCATAGGCATAGGTCGACAAGTAAAACTCTTGACCGCTGTAGGATGAATTGTACAAAATGGAGTTATGATAATCGGTCGGTGGAAGTAATTCATTGACGGTTGACAAGCTTCGTTCCACGCTGTACACATACGGAATATCGTCCACGTAATCTTCGGGAAAATATGGAATAATGCGTATATTATTGGCACCATAATTGGGACTGTCCGCACGAATGTAAACATAATATTGTTGTCCTTCATACGTGTCAAATTCAATGGTTCCAATATTGGATGCACGGTCGAGTACTGTGGAAAATTTCCAGTTATACGGACTTTCTTGGAATTTATACGACAAGTTTACGTCGGCTTGGAAGGCGGCACGGTCATGATACAAGAAGGCGTGATAGGAATCCGAATTTACAATGGGAGTTAAAAACTCGATATTGAGATTCATGCGGTAGCGATACACGGGGTCTTGGTCCGATGCAGGGGGATAATCCGCATAATAGGGTGTGAAAAAGGTGTAATACAAGGCTTGATTGGAGGTATTAATATCGTACGAACGCGATGCACTGCCCCAATAGGATGCCGATTGCTCATAAAAGGTCGACCAATTGTCGTTATCATAATTCCAACCCGCCACGGTCGACACAAAGGACGACTTTAAATTGTCGTACAAATATTCATAGCCTAATTCGGCACGCGATGCAGGAATGATACGATCCGCATCTTCAAAATAACAATACGAAATGTCAAAGACAGATTTGATGGTCGAGTTATACGTCAAAGAACCGACGGCGGAACTTGTATTATATTCTGGATACCGATACACAATGGGGCGCGGCAATGTTTCTACCTGCAAGGTTTGACGGACCGGACTATTGAAACGAAAGAGGGCGTAGCGCGATGGCTCAATGTCCACGAGCACGTTTCCAGAACCACTAATACGGTCGGTAAAAATGTAGCCACTATTGTCAATAAAGGGATAATTCGAATTAAAGTTGGACGCCGTCATAATGTACGGATGATTGACATTAATAATTTGATTGGCAAGACGGTATGGACTTTGGAAGGCATTCGATGTGTAGAGCGATGATACATTTAAGGAACACAGGGATACATTCGAGTTGCCAACCAAATTCGAAAATTGCGGCCAGTAATACGTGGGGTTCACACGCTCCACATTCAAAATATCGGTTTGAATATTAATAGACGATGTACCAAATCCAGAGGTGGATGCATATTCAAAGGCTTCGGCAGTATTGGCTGGAATATTGATGGCATTCGAACCGTTTCGCAAAAGAATCGTATTGCTTAACGTTGCATAATAACTGAGACTGTATGTATTGTAGCCGACGGCATATATATCACGGTATTGGGTTTGTTGATAATCGTACATATCTTGCAACACGGCACGCAACTTTTCATTTTCCGTCACGGTGGACGCAAACTGTTCATTCGTATATCCATTCGATGCAATAGCCTGCGTTTGAAATTTGACATATTGGGTCGTCAATAAATTGGAAAGACTCGTATTGAGGCCCGTGGTCGTAATATAAACCCGTTGCGAGAAATTATCACGATTCACAATGTACTTGTTGACCAAGGAAAAACGAAAGGTGTGTGCCGTACGATAGTTATCCAGGGTTACACGGTTTCCGTTGATTACCGCTAAAATGACACGGTCGTCAATCCCTTGAAAGGTGTATAAAATACGGTCGCGCACATCATCCACCGTAGTAATGTTGGGGTCGACCCCAATTCCTGCTGCAAGATTTACAGCAGGTCCGGTATACGTTTCATCTTGAACATATTCCTTGAGCGGAGGATAATAATATGCCACCAACACTTCATCAAAGGTATACGATGCACGACCGGCATACCGCACTTGCCAGAATTTGGATACAATGAGATTTTTTGTAGGATTTTGAATAAATGTATCCGATACATTGTCGTAAAAATTGTCCCCTGGTTCATTGAAATTGAGACCGAAATCTCCGTTGGCAAAGAAACCATTGGCAAAATCGGAAATACCATTGACATAGTCATAAAATAAGGGGGTTCGATTCAGCTGGGTTTGTAATTCAGATTGAAGTGCATCAATCCCATAGGAACCGGGTCGAATTTGCACGGTAACCTTGTTGGGGTCAGCGGTAACAATGTTATTGATGGTACGACCCTTTTCCAAAATCGTAATCGATATATTGTTTTTATCACTGCGAAAATAATAAAAGGACGTGAGGATTTTGAATTGTTCCAGACGTAATGAAGTAATGTTTTTATATGTACGGGGAAGTCGGAGAGTTAGAAAGGTCGGTTGTGGATACACTTTGCGGTCTCGATCACGACTATTAATGGCAATAATGGCCGCTTGCGACTGGGGCTGTGTGGCAAATTTGGTGTTGCCGTATTCCATTGGTTTTTGGTCGGTGGTTTGGTCATACGGGGCATACGGCACATTGGGGGCAATGCGGTTAAGTCCAAAATCGTTTTGCTGTTTGATGGTGTCGTAATAGGGATTTTGCGTATCCTTCAAAATTAACTGCTGCGCAAAATGGGCGTAATTGGGCACGGTGGGGGGTTCATGTTTCGATGTTTTGGTTTTGCCGGTTTCTTCAGTTTCGGCAGAAGTGTCACTGTAATACGAATCTTCGGAAGTATCGCTTACCACCGAGGATGTCTCGGATGCTTCGTCGTCCGAAACGTACGGTGCATACTGCCGTGGTACTAAAGGGACCGAACTCATCTATACCTATTTATGAAATGGGTTTATATATCTTCTTTGAAACATGTATTGATTTTGATTCAAAGAAAATATGATTGGATGAATGATGGAGAAGAAATTACAATCCGAGTTTGGCTTTTATAGCGGCTAGGTCGGCTTTCATAGTTGACAATTCTGATTTCAAGGAATCATTCTCAATCTTTAATTCCTTGATTGCATTGACCAATAATGGAACATAGGTTTCTGTTTTAATATTTTTAAATCCTGCACTATCACTTCCCACCATTTCAGGAATTACGGATTCCACTTCTTGGGCAATAAAACCAGCATGATTTTCGGTATCCATTCGTGTATCAATCCATTGGAATATTACAGGACGTAATTGCAAAACATCTTTTAGTCCACGATTGTAATTTTGAATATTCTTCTTTTTGCGAAGATCCGAACGTTGGGATAACCCAGAGTATTGAATGGATGTACAGTTAATATCCCATGTTGCCAAACCACCCCCCCATACAGTTGGCCAATCGGTTTGATATATACCAGGAGATATACCCGAGGAAACCCCAAGAGAGGTTTTGTTTGTCGTACCACTAAAAATCTTTATTTTTTGGTTTCCTGAACCCACCGAATCACGAAATACCATCCCTCCATCACGAAATGCAAATACTGCATAATTATCCGGCCCTGTATTTGGATAATAACAATTAAAATATGTACCACCTGATGTTTGTCCTTGGATTGTTCGGTCAAACGGAATTTTTATTGCAGCTTCATTTGCATAATTTGTAAAGACACCAAACTCCAAAAAGTTTGAAACTCTTGCAGTGCCAGATACATCCAGTGTATAGGCTGGCGAAACATGGTTAATTCCTACATTCCCCAGAATTGGATTGAGCAATAAGTTTTTATAACCCGCAGTAAAGTCGAGTGCCTGAATCGCACCCGCATCCGTTACCGTATTGTATCCGACTGCAAGACGTTTGTTGGTATTTGTAGCTCCACATAAGAACATTTGAGATGGATTATTGGCTTCCCCCCAATTTTGTCCAGATGTACCTTTGACACTATACGCAGAATTTGCGGCAACGGTTAATTTGGCAGTTATGGTTGTGGTTCCAATCCCTACATCTCCATCCGCTTGAATCCGCATCCGTTCCGTCATGGTTTGCCCTGCACTCCCAGAAGGTCGGGTCGAGAATGCAATCCCTCCTTGCAATTCTGTCGAGGTGGGAGCGTATTGCAATACCCCTTTAATTTGACTCATGGGTACGGCTGTGGGATACAAATCGACACCAAAAGCAAGTGCACCTCCTGCATCACTGCTGTTTCCACCCGTCTTTACATACATGTCATTGGTCACATTCAAATTATAGGAACTATTGATGGACGCATTTCCAATACTGACATTTCCTGCCGTCGTCATACGAAGACCACTGCTTACACCACTTGACGACCATGGAGCAATCACAAAGTTCCCCGTGTTTTGTGAACCATTGTGGAAGATAATGGATTTATCGTTCGATTGTACAATCGAGTTATAATCACCGGTTCGTGCATTGGGATAAAAGTTGATTTGATGACTCGAGGCGGCATTTCGTAAACTGAGTGCCGGTACAGACGTGGCCGTTGCAGTACTAAATTGCGCCACTTGCATAGTTCCATTGGTACCTGTACCACCTGTATCATTATCCACACGCAGTACTTCCCATACAGCACCACCCGTTGCACTCGGATTGGCACGCAAGACAAAACGTACATCTGCTGCATCGTCATAGAAATCATACGACAATGTCATATCGTTATTTCCCCCAATTTGTCGTAAATTAATCCAATCAGTGGTTGCTCCATTGGCTGCAAAACTCATGTAGGTATTGGTTGCAGAATTGAAGGAAGAACTTGTCGTTCCTCCACGTACTGCAATGACACCATTCACATCGAGTGTAGTCAATGGGTTTGTGGTACCAATCCCCACATTTCCACCCGATGGATTCAAGGATAATGATTTTACAAGCGTACCTGCGTGCATCGCTTGAAGAATTCCTACATCGTCTATTTGACTGTACCCAAGTGCCAAACGTTTATCCGTATTTGTTGCTGTAGCAATAAAGAGTTGACCATTGTTTCCATAATCTCCATACCCCATCCCACCCGTGGAAGATACGGATGAAATCGCATCACGTACAATCATAAGAGCGGTTGCGGACGCTGCGGTTCCAAGCCCAATCCCTACATTTCCATTGTTTCGAATCGTCAAGGATGAGGAATACGAAGTTGTTGACCCAGGATTCAAAATGATAGAACCTGTACCATTATTGTTCAACACAAAATCTCCATTGGTTCCGTTTCCACGTTTGAGTTCTGTGTAATTTGTACCCGAGGCTCCTTGCAGGAAAATTCGTGCATCGCCGGCTGTATTTGATGCCATGATTCCTTGATTGGCACCGGATGCGACCGTCAATGTATATCCTGCACTCGTGGTTCCAATCCCCACGGTACCACCCGTCGTTGCCAAATACGCGGCGGATGTTGCACGGATGGTTCCGCCGACATCCAAGTTGTAGGTAGGGTTATTATTGGCAATACCAACCTTTCCATCACTCGGTACATTTGCACCACCCACAATGCGCATAACTTCCACCGATGCATTTCCAGATTGATTGTAATTTCGAAATTGATATCCACCGGCCCAATTATCGACTTGAAAGGTCATGTATGCATCCGTTTCACGCCCAATCGCACATACGTTGTTATCATCTTCCGTTACACCTGGGTCATCACGGCCGTGCAACACGATTTTCCGCCGTGTATTGCTTCCTTCTGGGAATCGTAAACGGTTAATGGGAAGCACGACGCCGCGACTGGCCGATGAAATGTACATTGTATTGGATCCTGATGCCACAAAGTTTACAGCTCCTGGCTGTGCACTGTATATACCCGTATTTGTATCCCCTGTAAAGCTGTAGGAAGGAACCGATGCGGTACCGGAGGAAACGGTAATGACTGCAGTACTGATACGTGGAGTTACAAGTGAATTCGTTAAGGCGATTGTCGATGCAGTAATGGATGATACAGTGATAATTGGGGTACTAATAGCATTCATACGAGCAATCCCATTCACATCCAATAACTGACCTGGACTGTTTGTCCCAATTCCCACATTTCCTGCTGAAGTAATCCGCAGTCGCTCAGTTCCATTCGTTTGCAGAAAGATAGGTGCTGCACCTTCTGTATTGAAATACATGGGTCCTGTCCCCTTGTGCGTCATAAGGGTACTTCCATTGACCCCTGCATCACGGTACCAACGCGCATTGTAATCCGTTTCACCTGCAGCACTCGTCAAATCAACATAGGCACCCCCTGCGCTTGCACGATTGGTTCCCACTTCAATATTCGCATTGGTTCCTCCTAGGTCGGTTCCCATGGAAATGGGCAAGTTGGTAAGACTATTCAGATTCAACGTGCCGTTGACGGTTACATTGTTGTTACTACGATTGACACTCAAGGTATT
>JACCDO010220375.1_pt1 | contig 32249 bp, 35 predicted proteins | sample 7446101 | NCBI WGS metagenome assembly JACCDO01 (sample SAMN15323440, study PRJNA562643) | freshwater metagenome | isolation source: river surface water | place: USA:Blue River Watershed | collected 2017-08-16 | reverse complement strand
GTGTCTTTTCAAATTCCTTTGCACAAGGATATCCCAATAATTCCCCTACTTCAAGATGTGTCTTAGGTGGCGCGTATACTTTGCCTTTTTGAATGAGAAACTTTTCGTCAACCCATGGATGATTCATTACTTCAAATGTGTCAGGAAACAAGCGCATTAATATTGTGTGAGATTCTGGCGTATCCAACAATGTTGCCGGTCGCACTCCGTTTTTTACTAAGATTGCATTTATTACTTGTGATAAACCGTTTGGCAAATAGCCATCGGTAGTGCACGCGCGCGCTGTTGCAATGACTGCTTCCATCTACGGTGTGTGTGGAATTTACCAATGATGACGTCGGCGTTCATTCCATTCACGCCACTCCATCTCTTCTTGACGTCGTTCACGCCAGTCATCATCAATATCACTGTTATTTTCGTACTCGTCACAGTAATCGTTCTCAATATCTTCGTGCGTGTAGCATTCATCACACGTGCAGCCTGTATCAAGCCCCAATGCATTTGATTCACACGTATGAATATCACCGGTGGCAGAAAGGTATCGCGCAGTAAACCCGCGGTTGTTGCGCACTGCGGGAAAACGAAGGGCGCGCTCGCCCACGATATCCCGCAACGTGACTCCATCATTGGGCTGAACATACTGGTGGTGGATTTCGCCACGGACATCTGTTGTTTCCACACAACCGTTCAACATGCCGTCTTTCATATGAAATGCGACTTCTAGCAATTGAAATGCAACTTCAGACACTTGGTTGATGAATCCAAATACAAGTTGACGCCCATGAAGCACGCCATGCTTAAAGTTCAATACTTGGCTTTTTGTGCAATAATCAGTGTTGAATATGCATGTGCCGTGGAGTTGGCCATTTGCATCGTAGTTGACGGTTTCTAAAATGCCGCACACAGAATGGCCCTTTTTGGAGTCCCAACCAACACCATATAGCACGTGCTGACCAACAGGCACACCATTGTTGAATTTGCCATATGCTTTCATCATATTTTGACAAAGGCCCACTTCATAGCCAAACAGTCTGCATTCACCATGTAACTTGCCGTTGTTGAAGTTCAACTCATGCATGAGTTGGCCGGAAAACGTAGAACGTTCAAAGTGACGACCATGACGCTTGCCCATTACGTACTGTGCCTGAAGGTAAATCTTACCTTGCGACTCAATGCGATGCAGGCCGTGACGCAATTCTTGTGTGCCGTCGGACCAAAACTCTTCGGTGACAGTGCATTCGCGATGAATCGTTTGTTTGGTAACAAATCGACCGTGACGAAATCCGTTTTTGTATGTGGCACTGCACAACAGCGCACGCGTGCTCAAATCCCATTCGCGCACAGGGCCGTGCCTGACGCCATTTTCGTACGTTATCTGCTTTTGCAAAACCGTACATTGGTCGTTCTTGTCTAATGCAAAGACTTCTTGCACGCCGTGAAGTTCGCCGTTTGCGTAATTTTCCACAGTGATTGGCAAACTTTTACCAAGTTCCGTGTTGTAATACACACAGCACCCATGCATTTTGCCAGCAACATAATTGGACTCATACAACTTGCTGCCGTTACCGTCCGTTTTTGTGACTTGGCCGTGAAGTTTGCCCTGGTCCCAATTGTATTCAATGATTTCGCCGCTGTCCGCATATGTTTTGATTTGCAAGCCATGCTTTTCACCAAATTGGTAATGACACGTTTCAGTCAAACAGCGAATAGGACCCGTGTAAGAACCAGTTGTGCGCAAGGTATAACAGACCCCATGGGGTGCCTCAGGTTCACCCTGTGATACAAACACCGATTGTGCTTCTCGTCGTGTGATTTTGTAGGATTCATCAAATGCCCACTTATTGCTCAACGGTGTTTTGCAAACACTGCAAGTATTGCTGTGGGTTCGTGACAACTCCAAACAGAGTTGATGGATTTTCAGGCTGCTGTCCGCCTTGCTTGTGCACGCGCACATCTGTTTTGTGAGGAATGGTTTGGTTGCGGATTCCTCTTCATAACATACGTAACATACATCGGATGACATTTTGGGAAAGGAAGAAAGGAAAGGAAGGAGGGAGGAAAGGAAAGAAGGAAGAACGAAAGGAACGTGGGGGAAACCCAACTGTCGCAATATTTGTCAAAAAAGTATTCAATTTTTCCTGAATATTTCCGTAGGCCGAGTAATAAATACAACATATTTTTTTATTTTTTTGTGCTTGAAGGTTGTCACCGCCGCCCATAACCACGGCTCTCAACAATGCGCTGACGGGCCACGGCAATGCGCTCATCTTCGTCATCGTCCCACACACATACACACAGGCCGCGTGATGACTTATTTTTAAGATAGGAACATAGTTTATGTACATAATCATTGCTTGTGCACATACAACTGCCCTTGGTTAGGGGATTTTTTAGGGTCGCGCCCTTTTTACAAATGGAACAGGCTGGTGCTGCGTCGGACATTGAAGGAAATGTATGATTGAATGAAGAGGGGCATCATATTTAAAAATAGATTCAGTAAGTTTCAATTTTTTGACGTTGCCAAATCACTGTCAAAAAATGAAAAACGCAAATTTGCAGTTGAAGTGTGCAAGATACTATGCCGTTCCTTCTACATTTTATGGATCCGTATGACGTTGCTGGCAACCACTGCCCAGAATGCGCATGGCTCAATAACCACGTGTTGTATTTCATCTGGTCATTCCTGTTTGGTCTGATAATGGCATGTGCAACATCCAGCGTGCTTGGTGCAGGCGCTGGCATATGCGCATTCTTTGCCGCATTTGTATCAGCATTCTACTACATGCGCACCACAGCGGAACATAACCGACCAATTAAGACTCAGTAGGCGGCCCCCACACATCCATGCTTGATTCTACAACATTGCTTTTGAGTTTTTTGTATCCCAACGGTTCTAACAAATGCGCATGTGGTTCTGGGTCTGGATGCACGTGTGAATGATAGTAATAATTATTTTCCAAAATTACCACGGGCTTACAACGCTTGATTGTGCCCACTGCACCTTCTAGCACAGCACATTCATGGCCCTCTACATCAATCTTTAATAAGGATACATCAGTCAATTGTAAGGAATCCAGGGTGCGTGTTGGAATAGTATCCATTACAGGAAAACTGCGACCATCGCTCAATTGTTCCAAACTGTATCCACCGTGATTATTTTGTTCGGAATTGTACAACTGCACAATGCCTGCTTTATTACTAAGTGCATGTGGGTGCAGTGTAACGCGGTCCTTAAATGCAGATAGATTTTCAGTCGCAATATGTATGTTTTTCGGAAATGGTTCAAATGCATGAATGTGTTTGTAATTCAAGTGTGTTGCAAAAAACAAACTATGATTGCCAATGTTTGCCCCCACATCCACAATTACATTTTGGTCTTTATGGTTTTTGTATATGTAATCCAAAAACCAGTGTTCGTAAAAACAGTTCCATTTTCGTACATAATCACTGATTGTATCGGGACCAGCATGAATATGGAGTGTTGTGGGTTTATCATTGTAAAAAACAGTATGCGACTGCATTAGTTTCTTTGTTGTAGCCGACGCTTAGATGACCGCATTGCGCGTCGTGTTTTACGGCGGTGCACAGCACGTCGACCACCTTTGGCTGTAAATGTTGCAGTCCCTTTCGCTGATGTGGTTGCGCCAGCAAACCCAGTTGATTTTGTTTCCATCGGCACAACAATTTGCCGGGGCTTTGGCACGGCAACCGGCTTAGGTGTAGGCAAATAGTTTTCATTATTACTGTTCGTTGCAAACATGGGATGCACAGGTTCTGACATATAGGCTTCACGTTCACGATTTAAAAAATTACTATATTGCTGTGGAAGATAAAGCGCGCCCTGATAGTTTGCTGCTGTTGGCGGTCTGGGACGAATCGTACTCATCGGTGGTAGCATTTTACTAAAAAGGAATTCCACATTGCGCACGTGTTTTGATGGTTTTTTTGATGATTGCATTTTACTTTTATAAAAGAATTTTAATATTCAAGGCACATCATCATTGCTGCAACCTTAAGTTTGTCATCAATAGCATTTAATTCGCCCCAAGACGTAATTGTGAGCGGATTTTCACTGTGATGTGATTCATCATTGTCTATAAGCATCCTGTATTCTGTTGGATGATTCAGATTTGTGGATTTTTCAACTTCAATGCTTGACGAATGCCATTCATAGGATATTGTTGTTATGTCCCACACTGGGTCATAATACTTCCCTTTGCGCATATCAATTGTTACGAATGGCTCACTTGTAAGCCCAGCAATAAGTCGTTCAGCAAATGTACTATCTGGATGCACGCAACCAAATACAGATTCCATGCCTAATAACAGTGTGCGAACAAACTCCCTAATAGCATTTTCTGGTGGATGCAACACATTGAGAATTGCATCGCGCTCCTTTGTAAGTGCAGCAATCTGCTCATTTATAGCCTGTAGACGTTCGGAAAGTGACATTTTGATATATACTGACTCTTAAAGTGGTACGAGCGTTCTTCAATTTTCGTGTCAAAAAACTTTTTGTACAGATTTATGAAAGAATTTTAATATTCAAGATGCATCATCATTGCCGCCACCTTAAATTTGTCTTCTAATCATCAATTGAATACGGTGATGTATCGTTGTATAAAATGAAAAACTTTTTCAATTAAGACACTAATTATTAATCACTCACGGGCTTAATTATGTGCTTCTTTTCAAAGTAACACATAATAGAGCAAAGATTAACTTTGTCAATCCCAATAAGATTGTTTAGAGGAATGTCAGCATTAACGATTCCGTTATGAACCAAGTTATGCTTTTTAATGTATCTAACAACACCATTTCTAACCTCTTTGCGGCTCATGTGAGTGCCTGCCGACACTCCAAGAAATGTACATAACGCGTCCGAAATTAACATTGGCTGATTTAGCCAGGGATATGGCCCTCCATAATCAGTTTTAGAGTCAGAGTCGGATTCAGGTTCGTGAGTTGAATTTAAAAGACGCAAACGCTCAACTTTAAGATTTTCGAGTTTCGTTTCCAATTCAAGAATTTCCTCTTCAATCTCAGAAAGGTAAATGCGGGACATGTTGAAGGAAGTAACGAAATGTAAGTAAACAAAATTATGGCGACACAGAAAACCTAAATAATAATTGATGTTTCAATTTTTTGCATGTGTTTATCCAAAGAAATGCTTGCCGGTTAGTATGATGTGCACAGGGATACGAGTGGCCGTGCTGGATTCCAACAGTGTGTTGCTGTATGTGGCTTGCACGCCCTTTGCCAAGGCAAGTGTGATATGTGGGTTGGCATTGCAACAGTCAAAGTCGCCGCTGACACGCGCCGTAGCTGCCTTGTCGTCATACACAAGTTCCGTAATTGTGACTGACTCAGACTGTCCAAGACGCTTGATTGCATCCAGAAACCAAACAGGATCCATTTCATTACCAAGATATTTTGTCGTGATATGAAATTCCTTCTTTGGGAACTTATCGCCCAGTGGACCCAGCATTTCAAACACTTGCTTCATGTCTGATGCGGGAATTGAAATGCCGCCATATGCCGGTCGCTTGATTGCAGGAACGACTGCCTCATACGCTGTTGCAAACTCTAGGGCGGCGGTCACAGAGGAAACATCCAGTGCAAGTTTTTCGGCCACAGCCTTCAGGATTGCAGCGGGCTCATCGCGCACATCCACCATGAGCAAGTCATCGGCATCGGCTGTAGGCGCAACGTGCTTGGAAAGCATATTGTCACAAATTTCGCCAAACTTGGTCGGTGAAACCGCATCTGTGCCTGCAGAACGTAGTGAACGGTGTGCTGGCCCACGTGCCTGGAAACGTTCCAGACATACAGCCTTCAGTGCATCTACGCCATCTGGATGATGGAAGACAACCGTAAGAGTCGGTAAAAGTCCAAGGTCCGTATAATCCTTACGATTCTCAGACGCCAAGTTGGACTTGTCCAGAATGATGTGAGTCGTTGACGGGTCCGCAATTGCTGCCTTGATAGCCCCAATGTACTTGCCGCGATTGCTATCTGCCTCGTCCTGATTGAGCCAGCGTGGGGTTTGGCCTGCCTGCTTCAATATGTGGAAGAGTGAGCGTGCCAGTGTACTTTTGCCGGACCCTGGAAGACCAACAAGTTGAATCACCGTCTGCTGTGTGCCTGCAGGCGTGTGAATGGCAGCACATGCATCATAGGCACGTGATAGAATTTCTGACGGCACCGCGCGAAAGGTATCCTGCAGAGTCAGCCAGCGGCACTGTACGTCCCATGCATTCTTCACGGGGACTACGCCCGTTTGCTGAAGCCACGCCGCAAATGCCAGAAGCCAAGGAAGGCGCACCTGCTCCCACGTGGAGAAGTAAGCACGAACCGCCGGCGACTGCTGGCTTAGACGCAGATGGACGCGGGCATAAATCTGTTGTAGTGTTCGCCCGTGTGTGACCTGCTCACGCAGCACACGTTCCATCACATACGGATACGACTTTTCCTTCCACATACAGCAAACGCGCTGTTCGGAATCCAGGCCATATACAACAACACCCTCACTGTTCATACGGCGCGCCACCTGTTCAAGGGCGGCATCATACTCTGCGCTAGGGAAAGCGTATGTTTGAGACACAGCGGCCGTTGAAAGCCCAAACATTTTGAAGATACGCTCGGCTTCGTGCGGTGACTCCGCCGTCAGGCCAGCCGACGATGGCGCCGTAGGATTCACAAGAGCATAGAAGAGCAGCGTATCTTTTTCCTCATAGTTCACAATGTGCTCGGACTCGGCAAGAATGGCCTCTGCACATGCAGTCTGACCAGTCTTTGTAAGATACAGGTGGAACGGTTCTGAATCAAACGTGTCATCGTCAATCATGGCGTTCCAAACGGCCGCAATGCGCAGCGCATACTTGTAACGCGGTGCTGTGTAGAGTGCCTTTGTTGTCTCAAACTTGCCATCTGGCCATACAATGTGCACGTTCTTGGAACCTGCGACCCAATAGTTCACGTCACGGTGGCGAAACGCAGCAATGTGAGCACATTCGCCGTTTTCCTTCGTGACAAGGACAGCTGATGTGACTATTGACTTTGTTCCATAGGACGCGTCATTGTAGCCAAACTTACGAAGGCCGGCAACACGGTGTACAACGGTTCCATCAACAACAAAGGCGGCATTGCCACGTGGCAACTTCTCCCATACATCGCGATGCTTTTCATACACAGCGTCGTCAATACCTTTTAGGCTGCGGTCGGAAAGTTGGAATGTAATGTCACCGATACGGATTGTATCTGTGACAGTACGAACGGAAGGGTTGGAAATGGATGGAAACATGCTGGAAAGGAAAGAAAAGGAAAGAAAGGGAAGTTGAAAGGAAAGGCGTGCCATCTTTATAAAAAAATTTTAGTTTCAATTTTTTATGATAATTCATACACTTTAGAGATTATAAGAAGTTAATTGTAAAGTGGTCCATGATTGGCCACCACTCTGGCTCATTTGCAGCACAGGTCTTCCAAATTAAGTCGTGAATGTTTTTTCTCAAAGTCGCATTTTTACATAGTTCATTTGGTTTTTCTCGTATGACGAAATCAACTAAGTTTTTGAATGCCTGCTTTGATTCAAATGCTGGATGACGAATCTTCTGTTTCTGACATTCGTCCGACATAATATTAGCATATGTGTCAGATACGAAAACTGGTCTATGCCATTTTAAACTACAAACAGTATGTATGCGTGCGTTGATTTCCTCCATAAATGCAGATGCCATTTGGATGTCAAATATTAGCAAAAATGCATTCATTTTTATTTCTTGCCTTGTCATGAGTTAATATATAAATTAAATTGTATTTTCGGAATCATTCAGCAAATGAATCACATTAAGCGATGCAGTGCGTCCATGACGTTGCGCACGACCCATCACCTGCTCTACAAGCCGTGGCTCCGTAGCATGCATAAATACCAAGTGCGTTGTATTTTCCAAATTCATGCCTGCGCCTTCCAACTTTGAATTCAGTAACAACACGTTTTTGGAGCCCGTTTTGTATTGTTCAATGCATCGCGCGATTTTTGACGGCGAACCACCGTCCAACATCACTGAATCAATATCTGCGCGTTCCATATCCGCCTGTGTATCATACAATGCCGATGCATTATCATTGAAAAATAGCCATTTGCCACCTGCTTTGATTTCCTTATATAATTGTTTGAGCGCATGCTGTTTGGTTTCTTCTTGCGGCGTGGGGACATAGGCTGCAATGTTTTTCTTCAGGCATTCCAGTTTTTCAGACAATTCGCTAAATTGTTTATCTTCGGCCGTTTGAACATCGGTGTCAAAAATAAAGTCGCTTTTTTCCTTTGTGATTTCCAACACATCCTTCAAGATTTCCACCTGTCGTTCCAGGGCAATTAAATATTGTTTGGCCAAATCCAAATGTGTATAAATGCCTGGTGGAAATGAGCGACCCATTTCTTTTATTAGCGGGCGACGGTCGTCTGTATGAAGTCCAATCATTGCATTAAGGCTTGCTACACCAGCAAACAATGCTGCCTCTGCGCATTTGCAGTTGATTATGCGCGTGACCGGTTCTGGCAACTGGATGCTTTTTGCTACAAAAGCCGGGTCGCATTTGCAAAAAATATCTGGAATTAATTCATCATTAAAAAAGTATGGGCCGATGTATACTTTTCCATTTGTATGCTCAAATGACGCAGAAACTAACCACACAAATTGTGCTTTGATTGGTGTTTTAATCAATTCCTGAATGCTGTCGACTTCATCAATAATTAAACTCGCATTTGTTTGCGGTTCTTCATCTGGGTTCAGCGGAGTGGCAAGAATGGCCGAAATTGTTTCGGCATACGATGCTTCCAACAAAATCACATTGTACTCATAGATTTTAGGTGGTTCACCCCACTGTCCTTTTGTTGTCAAGTGTACAATGTCCGCATAAGTTTTGATTGTTCCATATTTAAGCGTTGTGTTTTCATACAATGTTTTCATTGCCGCATCCCATTGTGCCAAAATGTTTTGCGGAACCACAATAATGTTTGTGCCAATAGGATTTTGTTCAATAAGTGCTAAAATAGAATATGTTTTGCCTGCACCTGGCGGGTCATTAATTACACCCACGTTTGCAGTTTGGGCAACAGGTGCTTGAGATGCATTTTGATACCGGATTGAATTTTGAATTTGTGTGCTTACCGCGTGCGGATGTGCCTCAATATGTTGGCAGCGGGCAATGATTGCTTCCTGATGTGACCAAAGGTCGATTGGATAACGACCCGATGTTTCTTTGCGCGGTGAATCGGCCGTCAGCAATGGGATTGTTTTTGGGATTGAGGGCAAACTATCATCATGTTCTTGCATGCATTGATTTTCCAGTGCATCTTCCTTCACACCCCATAAAAGATTTGCTTCTTCGGCCATTTTGCTATTGTGTTTCGTCTGTGCAAACTTTAGACCAATGTTGTGACAAATTTGATTCACATTTATGCAATCACTTGATTTCCAACATAAAATGGAACGTGAATGTGCAACAAATAAACGCAAGTCTTCGCCCGACGCCGGCAAAACCAATGTGTATCGCATTGAAAACACGATTTACTTTAGTGACAACATTAACTATAACACGGCACATGAACTGATTCAGACGCTACGAAACTTTGAACTGGATGTGTTGGAAGACGTGAAAAATGCGGAAAGTGAGGCACGCAAAGCAAAGGCAAAGTATGCAACCGTGGTCGCAGAACCAATGCCCATTGTGCTACATTTGACAACGCATGGCGGGCTTGTGCACGCCGCATTTGCCATTGTGGACTGCATTAAATCGCTGCGCGTGCCTGTGCACACAGTAGTATCTGGATATGTAGCATCCGCCGGCACACTCATTTCCTTGGCGGGCGCTAAGCGATACATGACTCCCAACAGTTTCATGATGATTCATGAAGTGCGCAGTGGATTCTGGGGTCGATACAGCGACATGCGTGTGGAACACGAAAATATTACAAAACTCATGGAACACATTAGTGCATACTATGTTGCCAATACAAAGATTACAAAGGAAAAGTTGACGGAGATGTTGCGCACAGATACGGACTTGTCGGCAACGGAGGCGCGTGAGTTGGGTCTTGTGGATGAAATTAAATAAGTAAAAAATTGAATACTTGTTTTTTGTATTTTGTATTTGTGCCCTGCGGCCTTTCCTATTTCCTTCCTATTTTCTTTCCTTTCCAAAAATGTCTACTTTCCTTTCCGCAGCATATCGTCGCGAGCGTACCTGGAACAACTTCAAACCTGATGTTATGAAATCAGGTTTGCAGAAATACATACGCCGCGGCAATGTTGAAAAAGCCCTGTATTGTGCAGGCGAATTAGATTTGTTCAAAGAGTGTGCAGATGCGCGCGCTGAGGGTCTGCGCACTAATTTCTTGCATCGCTTGATGGTCATATTTCTTGAAGATGTTGGAGTCGGTGCACTCGGTGACTGGGCGCGTCTTGATGCATTATTTACGTTGCTGTGGACGGAACGTAAATCGGCGTCACGCGACAAAGCGCGCGAAACTGTATGGATTCAAGAAATTGTGCGCAAGTTGTGTGCAGCGCAAAAATCACGCAGTTGCTCTCACGTGCGCGCAGTATGTGATATGCGTATTGGTGCGCGCACTGTGGCTGCTGCAAAATATCCAACGATTGTTGAATTACAAACAAAGATTGCTGGTGCGGACTCGGATGATTTTGATGTGTTGTGCGCAAATTTGCGCAATGCACTTGTTGCTCGTTCATGGGATGCTGTATATTGGGCAAAAAAGATTGCTGACTCGGATGTAAAAGTGCGCGAGTATCGCAAACAAAAACCCGTGTGGCGCGTGTTTCGCATTTTAGAAAACGTCCTGACTCCTGAACTTGCTGGATTGCACGGGATTGCAATGCGATGGTATAGCGAACTTGAAGGCCTCAAAGAGGCCGAACTCGCATGGATGTTATTGATTGTTGCTTTGAATACAAATGCACCGATAAACACAAATGATTTGGAGCCTGGCACGTGTGACGATTGGGCACAAAATCGTAGTGGATTTGTATGTGATTTGGATGCATTTGTATTGGATAGGCACACGGCAGCAGGACGCGGCAAGAGTCTTGTGGAATTTGCATTGGTGGGCGCACACGTGGAAAATGAGTCACCGCTAGTTGTGCAAATGCACAAGGAATTCTACAATGATATGAAACGCTATGCAGAAGGTGAGTTTGCCCCCGCGGGGCCTGTGGGGCCTGCTGTCCCTGCGGGACCGCGTGAAACGGAATTGTATGAATTTCATGTGCGCACACAGTTGAATACTGGCAAATCCAAATCCGACGTGTATGTTGCAACGCGTGTTGCAGACGGTGCTTGCGTGATTGTTAAAGGCCCGCTTTCTTCGGAAACAGCAGCGCACAACATGTTGGAGTTCAAGGCATGGAAAGAAACTCACGGGCTTCCAACAATTGCGACTGAATTAGTGCATATGATTCCTGACCGTTGGAGCAGTGGAGTGCCACTTGGCTTGCGAAATTCTGTGGACCGCACAAAAGTCGCACCATTCTTAGTGTTTGAATGTTTGGTGCCCCTGGGCGAATTGAAGCGCAAGATGCACGAAAGCAAAGTTTGGCCGCCAACAGAAGTTGTGGATTGGGGGCAGGTAAAGTTGCACTTGGATATTGATGCATTGAATGATGACGAAATGCGGGATTATGTGCGTGCATTATGTGCACGATGGGCTTGGGGCGTTAGCGATTTAGCAGACAGAAATTTCCTGTGCACACATGGTCGCGTATATAGCATTGATGAGGAATATCGTGGCCGCGACGTAAACTTTGCAGTAGAACTGAAAAAACACAAATGTGGTAAGGTGCGTACGTGGGTTGATACGCATTATGAAAGCCTAGGCTTTGCAAAATGGTGGGTGTCGCTTAGCACAGGCGTTGAAAGCAAAATGGCGACACTGCGTAATAAACAATCTTGTTTGGATTTATTTAATGCTTAGATTTATTGAATTTTGTGTGCGTAACTATTTTTGTTTAAATGCCTGTGTCCAAACAAGATGCCTTGTAAATGTGCTGTGCCCGCGGTGATTGCTCCCGAAATTCGTGCATGGGGGCCCGTATTTTGGGAATTGCTGCACGGTCTTTCCGTGCGTGCTGGAAAACTTACAGATAAGTTGGTGCAGGGTGATGAAGTTCGTGCGTGGATTCAACTAATTGACCAACTTAAAACTGTGCTGCCTTGCGATGAATGCACTGCACATTACAAACGTTGGTTGGGCGCTCACGATATGAAAGCGCTATTGGCACTGCCGTACGCAGAATTCGGTGCATGGGTACGTTCGTATTTTTTCCGGTTGCACAACGAAATCAACGCGGAAAATACTAAACCGCAGTTCACGGAAACGGATTTAATTTCAACATATCGTGGTGTTCAAATCAAAGAAAAACGTGCACAACTGAATTTAGTGATTAAACAATATATTTTGGCACGTGGAATTGCCATGTTGCAATGGACAAAATGGCAAGCGTATGTGCGCACACTGGAAGGTTTGTATGGAATCTAAACCGCACTTTACGATTTTTTACTATGAACTTAAATGGCAAATTGTTTGAGTTGCCAAAGTCTGAAATTGAAGCATATGGTCAAGATAATTTAACATATGGTTCATTATCCTTGAAGGGGGCGGCTGCATTATGTAAGGTGTTGCAGAATTACATACAAACTGATAAAATTGTTGGGTTTGATTTAGGTTGTGGGGATGGCGAATTAATGCATCATTTCCAACAATTGCTGCCTGAATCTGTTTGGGATGGTGTGGAAATAAGTGAACATCGTGTATCTGTTGCGACACGTGATGTTCATATTTGGCAAGGCGACATGTTGGACGAATCCTATCATGCATACAATGTGCTGCATTGCGATAATTTGTGCCTTGATGTAGGCATTCAAGAACGCCTTGAGGCTAAGATTGCGCATGAATTCAATGGCATTTTTATTTCCTACAGAGCGCTTGAATCTGACTTATTAATGCGCAACAGTTATTTGTTGCATCGCATGGATGTTGAATCGTCGTGGGGTGTACCCGCTCCTATTTTTTTCTATAATGTTTGATACGTTTGCGCGTTCGGAATCGTCGCCTGCGCCCACCGGCTGGTGGCTGAAACGACAAATAGTGTGCAAAATCTGGATATAACACATGTGGTTCTGTTTTTGCAAATAACGCAATTGTGTCTGGGTCTGTAGTTTCTACATTCTCTTTTTCCACTGACACCACAGCCCCTGAGGCATCAACAAGTCCAAACATATCACGCACTCGTGCATATTTGTGAATTTGTGTACCAATCCTTTCATTAATTGGCAATATGCCCGCTTCATTATCAAAATACATCCAATTACCGTTGCATTTAAATGTTGCTGTAACATGACCTGAATGTAGTTTTTCACCGCTGTGATACACGTGATTATACATTATTGCCCCCACCGTATGTTCATCTGCAATGCGTTTCAATGTAACTGGAAGCGCAAACGTTGCTGCAAATTGTTTTGCACGTCGCTCCACAAAATCCTCATGAATACCAAACGACATAGGACACCACGAATTTTCCTCCTTAAAACGCCGTGCACCAAGCACACCATAATACACCGACCCGTGTCGTTTTAGTTTCATTTGTTTGCGTGTTGCATTAAACGCCGCATTTGGATTATTCCACACGGCATTGAAATTCTTGTACACATTCAATGGATTTTGGCAAAAGCCCAATCCGTACATACATTGCAATGTATCATAATGAAGAATGAATCTATTGCGTGCATATTGAACAAACCTCAAAAATGTTTCAAAATCGCTTCTATTTTCAAAATCGGCACGCTCATTTGCCAGACTTTCAATCTCGCCATCCGCGGCGTTATACAATGCCGGTTGAATGATTTCACGAATGCCATCTGCAAACAAAAATGCCTGCAGAAAGGAATCGTATGCACATGTATCTGTCTTTTGTTGAAATCCTGCAGTATCACACAATGGTCCAACAAATCCTTTTGGTTCAACCGGTGGCGGCGCATTAAGACGATTATTTCTTGGCAAGCGTGTAAAATTGCGGGCCCGAAGAAGTTTGTGCATATTGTGGCTGAGTTGTCGTTCTAGTGACATAAAATATCCAAGCACTGCTTCCGAATTGTTTTCATATGCGATATCGCCAGCATATTTGCCGGCTGCATCTTTATGAGAAACTGTATGATTTTCAATTAATAATTTTGCCAGGTCAACATCGTCACAAGCAGCAGCTTTATGTAATGCAGTTTGACCTTGCGGCCAGTCCTTTAAATTTGCATAAAGAGCCCCCCTTGTTCCAAAAAATGCACGAATTGCATCCAAATCAGATTGGGATTTGCTTGCGCACCGGGCTGCCACTAATTCAAAAAACTGTCCAGCGCTCATCCTTATATATTGTTAACATATTATTTGCTCTGCATATCATGTAACGTTGTCCACATATGCGTGTAGAAATTGCATAATTGTGTGTTGCGGGTGGAAAGTGTTTGTAATAGTAATCTGGTCGGGAATATAGGCGTTTTATATCATCGTGGCACGAACGGAGTCGCTGTGCGTGCTCCTGTTGCCACAATTCTAACACACGGTTCCATATGATTCCAAATACATCGGTTGGAATCATAGTTTTTTATAACACAGTTATAAAATATTTAGTAGGCATGGGCGCAGTTAGTAACTTACAACTAATGTAACAAACATAAAAAGTGTTATAAGTGTCACCTGAAGCCATGTGGGCAATCCAGATGCAATCAACTGTGTAAGTGTAAACCATGCCAGGCCATACAACGAATCTCCAATAGGAGCTCCAATTCCAACATCAGCGCCATAACGCTTGAAAAAGTCTACATATTTATTTTTCAATGGTACGCGCTGAATGATTTGCCAAAATGTTAAATCACCGGCCCATTGGACTCCTACAAATCCGGCAAACCGACCGAGCCATTGCAGCCATGATTGCGGTGCTGCGGGTCCTGCCACGACCGATATAACTTGCTGTGCGACTAACAATAAAAATGTGCTGTAAATGTAATCGCCAAATGCAACAATGCTAAATGGGAATTTTTCGGGATTGTAATATTCTTGAGTTGTTTTTGCCCTGAAAATAGACGGAAACAGGAAATATGAAATCGGCTCCCATACTGCATAGGCCGCAGTCCAGGCAAGCAGTGTTTGCCACGAGAAGTTCCAGATGTTTGGAGTAATCATTCTACCGTCTGTGTTTTTTTGATTTTCTGCGGTGAGATTTTAGTTTGGGCCTACGGACTGTTCCTCCACCATGTGCGTTATTGCCATTTCCATACATATTGTTGTTGTTAGTATTGTTCAGGCCATAATAGCAAGAGCGAACAGGAATTTCGGGAAGATCATGATCCGCATATTTTGCATATAGATTATCAGCTTCTTCTTGTAAAGCATCGATGATTTCCCATCGAAGACTATCACCAATTTCTCTATTTAGTTGTTCGCAATGTGCACGTTGAGCACCATGTGAAACAATTTCCAAGACTAATTTTCTGACACTTTCATCAGCAAAAAAGGCGTCCATATGTGATTTTTATAATAATGCCTGAGAAATTTTAAATTTGGGGCTACGGCTGGGATAGCAGTTGGTCGTCATTTTCGGAGATTCGCTAGGGGACAATTTATGGGTCTAAGGATTGTGTTTGATAGGATGTATCAGAATGTCGGCACCGGGCATTGTATATCGCGCGCAAAATTCGTCAGTGGTTGTGACGAAAAGTGGTCAGTTTCTTGAAATCCGTCGTGGAACCAAGTCTAAACTCAAGGATGCACGCACGTGGCCTACAAAAAAAGCCTGGATGAAAGAGTTGGGCTTGAATGAATCGGAAATCAAAGAAAGTCGCTGCCATTACAGTCCACTGCCAGCCACACCGCTTCTTACAGCGGACCAAGCGTTGATGAAATCACTGTTGGAAAACGACGAGTTCCATTTGGATTAAACGCAAAAAAATGAGCATAGTGGGCCTGCATGAATTTAAAGCAAAATGCCTGCAAATTCACGTTTTCATACAATCAGCGTCCGTGATTTATTAACGGACGAATCTATTCAAATCCCTGTTCACCAACGACCAGAGATTTGGGATAGTAAACGCAAAAGTGCACTTGTACAGACGATTCTGAGTGGTCTTCCAATGGGTTTATTAATCATATTTGAAACGACCGAAAATGGAAAACGCATTCGCTGGCTTGAAGATGGCCAACAGCGTTATTGGTCAATCTTCCGTTACAAACAGGATGCATTTCAGACAAATGTAAAGGGCTTTGAAAAATTCTATTCGGAATTAAATGCTGATGAACAAGCCTGTTTCAATTGGTATCAAATTCCAGTGCTTACATACGAAAATGTTACAACGGAAGAGCGTCTTTATATATTCCAATACCTGCAAAATGGTGTTCCACTTACAAGCGGACAACGTTTTCACGCAATAATGGAATTGTCACCTCTTGTGCGATTTGCACAGGAAATGATGTCTGGAAATACACCACTGGCTGCACGCATTTCAAGTGCATTTGGATTCGGCTCAAAACCACTGAAAGATAATAAATCCAAAACACAATTACAAAATGCAATGGCAATTGTTGGAGGGCTTTCACTAGGCCCTGGATTTATTACATCCAGTTATGATATTCTTGGACCTCGCCTTCTTGATGATATTCAAAGTCATACACATGTCGTGCTGGATAAATTGCTGTCCATTTATGAATATGTTCAACTTACTAGTGCATGGTCAAATGCTGAACTAAAAAAATACCAATGGCCGGTTGGTAAAATCACAGGATACATACTATGGTCACTGCATGAATGTATGCACGTTGGTGGTGATATTGATTCTCTTTGCCGAGGTTGGATTCGATATTTACTGATTGTTCGTAGCGACCGCAAAAAGTTAAACATACTTCATAAAAATATGCCCTCAAGTCGAAACTGGACTAGTGAACGCTGGCGCACTGGATTTGATAATGTATTTCAAGGTGGACCAGGTGCAGCCGCACTTAATGATAGTGCTTTGACTGAAGATGCGCCAGACCAAAGTGATACAGAGGATGAGGAGTTTGAATTATAAGTTTGAAAATTCACATCGGTCACTGATTTATCGGGAAAAATTGAATAATTGATTTTTCACTTCAAGTTTATGTGCCTACCGGCAAGCCTTCCTCTTTCCTTCCAACTTTCCTTTCCAGCCCTTCCTTCTAAATGTCTTCCAACCCTCTTTCCGCTGATGCCCCTGCGTTCGTGCCTCGCGCTGCTGCTGCTGCAGCGGCAGAGCAGCCTAAGGCACCGCTCACATTCAAGGTCTACCGTGGCCTTGGCGCGCCTAACACGCGCACGTTTGACCTAATGGCAATGGCGTCGCCGCGCATTGGGAGTCTGGAGGAACCGCTGTCCATGATTGGCGTTCAGGTGCGCGGCCACGAGCATCCCTTTGACCCAGACGTGCTGGACGACGAGAATGTTGTCATGGGCTGCCACGACAACGACTACCGCCTAGAGTCCATTCTGCACCCGCTGCCCGCCGTTACCGCCGCTCCGCTTGGCGACTTCCCCAATAACATCCAGGACTACTTCTGGATTAACGACGGCAAGAACGACACGCATCCGTGGTACCTGCTGGCGCGTCTGAACAACGGCACCTACGTCTTCCTGGAGGCCAACTGCGGCTTCTCTGGCTTTGAGTGCACTGGCCAGATTCACCTATACGCCGCCGACAGCATCCAGGCGCTCTATGACCACGCGATGGGCGAGGGTGCCCGCTTCCGCTTTGCCTGCTGCTTTGACAAGGCCACGCGCGAGAAGGTTGCGGCCGACAAGGCAGCACGGGCGGCGGCCTATAAGGCACAACAGGCGGCCAACGTGGCGCGCGCCGCACTGCGCGCTGCAGAGTACAAGGCGGCGCAGGCAGCACGTGCGGCAGCGCGTCAGGTACAGGGTCTGCGTCGCTAAAACCACCCCTAAAAACATAAAAAAAACAAAAATACAAACACGCAAAAAAATAACATAAAATTTTTGCATGTTTTTAGATTCGCGTAATAAGCGCCGCAATTAGAAGAAGCACCAAAGCAAAGACTTGCATCAGAACCCAATTATCAGCTGCAAAAGGAAACGTTTTCATCATATATGTTCCGCGAAGTTCATAACCACGCTTTCTGTAATAATCACGCACACCAATGCCTGAAATCACAGCCATTTGTGTGCACGCATGTTCGCGGTGCGCTATGCGTTCTGCCATTTCCAACAAGTGCTTTCCAATACCTAGATGCTGAGCGGACCCTGTGGCCGCCGCAGTGCCCACACTTTGCACACGACCATAGACATGGAGTTCACGAATCATAGCCGTGGCACCCTGAAGTTCTGGAATAATGCTATCCTGAAGCGCCGAAGAAATACGTAGACGCAGAAACCCAAGCAGGACGTGCCTGTGGGGACCAGGCAGTTCAGCACTCAAGAAATACTCAGTGCCACCGCTGGCAGGAAACGATGCAACTTCATAGCGGATGTCCTTGGGGTCAAACACTTCATCACGAATCTCGGCACATCGAATGCACTTACAATAGATTCCCTGCTCCTCAGCAGCATGTGTAACAAGTTGGGCAAGATTTGTACGAATTCCGGCACTTGTATAACCCAGCGTGGACTCATCCGCTTCCTTGAAATCACGCTGCATGCGATTTACACGAACCCACTTGGGCGTAATGGATTGCCTGTACACCAACACATCCTTAAGATCCGCGGCATCTGGCGTGCGCTCCGCATAAGGCGTCCACTTGCCCGCTGCCTTCCACTCTTTGATTTTGGTATAATGCACGTCAAGACACGGATAATCCTTCATATAGTCTGGAATCAGGTCAGGGTCGTCACGCAGCACCTGCCGATAACAATCCTTATCGCCATCTGGCGTTGCACCTGGCAGGTCGGCCATAATATGAATCTCCAGCTTGAATCCATAGTCCTTCAGAAGCTTAATGGCCGCCTTGCTGTGCTTAAGTAGATGCCCACGATTCACCTTTCGTAGAAGATTGTCGTCCGTATGCTGCACACCTAACTCAACGCGAGTCACGCCATACCGACGGAAACGAAGAACTTCGGCTGGCGTAATCTCATCAGGGCGCGTTTCCACACCTAGGCCAACAACGTGAGCCTGTGCGGTCACATTTGCCGCCTGCTCCTCTTCAATGGTGCCACGAGGGCGTGCGCGGTCTCCAAAGTATGTATTGGCCGCATAGTACAGGTCGCGCACAAACGTATCCGTAATTGCGTGGTCATAACAACTGAACGTTCCACCCAGCACACGGAACTCAATCTTATCAATAGGGTGCCCATTTTCCTCCAGCGTATCCAGACGACTGTAAACCTGTCGCACAGTATCAAAGTCCACAGATGCTGCACGCATAAACACATCCTCATTGCTGAGGTACGAACGTGGCATACCAGGCTGGTTAGGGCAAAAGTGACAATTGTACTTACAACTGAACTTGTCTGGCGGCAGCGAGACGCTGATGTTCAGGATGCCGCTATCACTGCGTACAGCGTTCTTAATAAGAAGGCGCTGCAAGACAGGATGCGGGGCAATATCGCCGGCCTTGACCATCTCACGATACACAATGCCAAGTTCGCGCTTATTGGGCATCAACTTATATTTGCGAGCCATCGCCTTACTCATCTTTGTATACCAGGCGGTGTCGCCTGATGGAATTTCGGAATTGCAAACATCGCGTAGGATGTTGCGGAGGATAGGACGGTTGCGGTCCAGGGCAGCATGGGGCGCGGAAAACGTATCTTCAATTGCGGTTGACATTTTTGTAAGAAAGGAAAGAGCGACGCAAAAAACTTCAACTTTTCATGGACGGAGTTCAATTTTTCTTACACAGACACATGTCTTTTGTTCTAGATGTTTCGCAAGGCGCATAGAAGACCCATGTTGCTTACATATGATTTCTTTCGCTCTTCAACCCATTCCTTGCAAAATTCGTCATGAGACATTCGTTTTAATGCATATCTTGAACCAAAGTGAGCACACGTTGCTACATGCTGGCTATAGGTGTCATTCATTTCACGAACAAGCGCGTTATGCCATTGTTCAACTAAGCGATTTACGATATTTTTCTCAAGGTCGCTTCCAACGACCCATGAATCATATACGGCAGCAGCATAAATGTATGCCGCTGTCCCAGGCTTAATAGAATCTGTTATATTTTCACAGATTTTTTGAAGAACAGAAAAGTGGTCACTTTGTGAAAAGGACATTTGGAAGAAAGGAAAGTAAAGGAAGGACTGAGTATGCAGACAGTGAAAAATAAATTGCCGAATGTTCAATTTTTCTTTCAAAATACATACTTTCAGCAGGACATCGTTCTCATAAAAAATGACAATCGCTGTTTGATGATTGGTAATATTCAAAATGACTATTAATCCAATGAGATATGCGAATCAATTTCGCGAAGAACTAATTGCTGACCTTGAACTTGTGCCGAGCCTTTGTTGTCCAAAATGTGTTATCACATATGTTGACGGCAATTATGAAGGCAACTGCTTTTATTCGGATACACGTGGTAAGAAATTACAATGTGTATACGATTTTGATGGCGGAACGATGAAAGAAGCAATCCGTGAATGGATTGATGGTGTTCTGAAATGCCTTCGGGGAAAAGACGATGAATTGGTTGCTAAATGGCGTGCACGTCTTATAGTGTAAGTTTATGATTCTGGACATGTTTTATATTTGACCTGCGCGCACGTTCAGCCCAACTTTCATTATATTTCACAACTGTTTTGCGTATGTATTGGGGTTTTTGTTCTTTTTGTTGGTTAAGCAAAATTGTATTTTGCGGCCCCGCAGTATTTTGTGCATCCACTATTTTTGGGTCTGCGTTATTGTACACATTATTCAAGGATTGTTCAAATTGCTTGAAAAAAGCATCGTTGCTGTCTGACTTTTCCACAATAAGCATCTTTTTATATATGTTATTGTTTTTTTTTATTTTTTAAACTGTAATTTCAAGGCGCACCTTACGCAGCCGTTGCACAGGCAGATTTGTAAACGGATTGCGGCCACGCGTTTGTGCCTGATTGACAATAAATAGTTGACGCAGTGAATCTTCGCTAATAGGCGATGACGTGTTGTTGTCCAACACAAATGCAATATCGCCATGTGCAAAGTCGGTTCCACTCAAGAAATCCGATGTATCTGGGTCAACGCGAAGAGGATGAATTCGGTCCGTTGCAATGATGAATTCAACGGCATCTGCCAAAGAGAATGCGGATTCCTGTAAGACAAGCGTAGACAATAGTGCAAATCCGCTATCAAACCACTCGCGCTGCTCTTCGTGTTGCACCTTTTCTAACGTTGTTGTGTGCATGAACCAAAGCACACAAATCCAAAGCATGCATACAAGTGCAGCATATCCATAAAAGTATGCACCTACAGCAAGGCTGGCATACACTAGTTTCAAGAAACGCTCTTGCAGTTTCAAGGCGCGGACACAATTTGGACCACCATTGCGGTGTCCAATATACATTGGGTGCCGCTGGGCATTTAGGAAGGAAGTAAAGACGTCTTGCGTATTCATTTTGGAAAGACACAATGCGTTATTTTATGAAAATCATATTCAATTTTTTCGTGTTTTACGCTGCCTGGTGCGCCGAGCGCCTCCAATTAAATGTCGTGTGCCTGTTTGACGCACAAGGGGATGACGATATTGCATTGTAGTTGTGCGCAATTTTCGTGCCATACGCTCTGCTTTTTCAATACCTTGTGCATCACGTACTGCTGGAGTTTCAAACAATTCTATTTGCGCCTTATCTTCATTTTCCATAAACTGCAAAAATGCTTCAGGGTCACTTAAATTAGGCATTGGAAATGCATTATTGCGCATTAAATATTCATATTCTTCTTCGCCCGGTTGAAGTTTATCAGGATACACAGCGTGAAACAGGAGTGGCAATGAATATTTATGTATAAATCCATCGTAAATTAAATTATATACACTGTTTTTTTCATCAAATGTAGATAATGCCTGATCAAAAAAATTCAAAACTTCACTATCTAACAAAGTTTTTCTCTGCCGCTGTGAATAATTATGCATATGAGTGCAAATTAAACTCATAAACAAAATCAATAAATCGTTTGATTCGCATTTGGGAAAATCATATTCTAATGAATGATATGTAACACCATTCCATGTCAAACAACTGCGCCCAAAATCTATTAACATCGGAACTTTCATGAGTTTATCACGAAACATAATATTATTATAGTGCAAATCCCGATGATGAAATCCGTACGTTGCTTTGAAATGCGCCAATGCTTCCGCGATTCCTTTAAATGCGGCGCGCAAATCCATGTAAACAACTGGTTTTTTGTTTTTTATCACCAAATCATCTATGCATTCATATAAATTTTTGTATAACGCGGGCATTTGTATATAGACCATATAGAAATTTGGGTCTTGTGTGCTGACACCAAAAATTCCTTGCACTGGAACAACGTATTTGCCATAAACTGGGTCATTTGACAACACTGTTTGAATCCATGCTTCTAACAACACATCACGCACGAATTTATCAATCTGACCCGTTTTGTAATAACGTTGGTCATAACGCAAGAAAACCATTTTGTAAACACGTTTTTTATCAATAGACATATACACTTTTCCATACGAACCCTTTGACACATGTTCGCGAATAAGTGTGTTTTCTTGCATCTGACCTTGTACATATTTTTCGGCTTTCATGGATTCGTGTGTTGCACTGGTAAATTTTAAAATGGGCAATCGTCGCCCAAGGTTGTAAAAAAAATCTGTACTCGGCTTGGTCGGGCTCAAATGTTCTACAACATCTTGTGCATCTGCAAATGATATGTCACACACTTTTGCAAATGCTTGTACCGCGGCATTGAAGTCGTATGCCGGACGCGCATTTGCAAGCGGAATATTTGAAAGAGAGTTCATCTTATTCTTTGTTGACAAAATTTGAAACTGTGATTTTTTGTTGGAATGCCGGCATCAAAATGTCAACTTCTTTTGTCCACGCACCCAAGTATCAGTCCGGCGGCATCGGTCCTGAAGAATGGATGCGGCAGTTTTGGTGCACAGCAGACTTTGGGTCTGGAGATGTGGCCACACAGGCCGTACTTTTCCGCGATTTCAAGTCAGTGTTTGGACGCACCGGCGCATATATGGCCACTCCAGTTGCGATTGTGGACTTCCGTGCTGCCCACAATGCAGTGATTGACCCGCAGTTCAAACACAGCATTGCGCGTGTTGAAAATGTATGCATTCCAATTGGCACGCCGAATCCCAAGTGCAATTCTGCAACTGTGGTGCTTCAGCAGTGTGCACGTGAATGGGTCACGGGTGGTAAAAACACAGGCAACATGAGCGACGAAAATGTGCTGACGATGTACTACTCGGCGCTTCAGTCGCTTGTGTTTGCTGCTGGCAATGCACCTACAAAAGCGGAACAAACGCAGTGGTTCTATGCCATTTCCGCACTTGTTCGTGCATTTACAGTGCTGAGCGCAGAGCGACCGGCGTTTCAAAAAGTCACAGAAGCCATGGTCGTTACACCAGGTGTAGATGATATGCTTCAGAAGGCACTGGCACACGTCTTTCATCCACAGGCACGTTGGGACCGACGAGTGAAGTTAGAGATGTTGGATATTATGGCACGTCGTAGTGTGCGCCACGGAGAACACATTGTTGGCATGGCCCCTGGGCCATTTGTCGTGTTTGTGTTGGTTCCGCTACTTCGCAGTGTTGCCGCCAGTGTAGGTTGGTCATCTGGGTCCCCTGCAGCAACGCAGGCAGAGTTCAACGACAAGGCGACTGAACTGCTACATGCATACGTGGGTGCTAGCACAAGCAATTCGGATGAAATGCAGATTCGCACACTTGTGGCCCTAACAAAAGTTGCAGGGTGTGAATTAACTGCAGAACAGGCCGGTGCGTTTCTGCAGTTTGCACGTTCCACGCCTGATATGAGTGTGTTAGCACCATGGTCGGATTGGGGAGCACTGCCACCACATCCAACGCTGACTGTAGATATTGTTGCAAAGCGGCTGGATATTGGCAAAAAAGCCGGTGTATCTGTGGCAGCCAAACTTGTGCCCACAAGTCCTACAACGTTCAATGTGTATGGCTACAAGGGTGTTGATTGGACCGGTGTGCAGTTTCACACTGCAGGTCACTATGTGGTGACACCACATGACTTAGGCATTGCATGCGCAGGGCATGGTAATACGCGTGGTCAAGAACTTGTTGCCAATTGGCGTATTACAGCCGGTGATAACATATTGCCATTTGATGTGCCTGGATATAGTAGTGCTGGTGTTCAGCGCATGAAAGTGAATGGTCATTGGTCGTATGTGGATAGTATGCCGCGGCCGCTGGATTCATCTAAGCCGTTCACAGTTGGGGTAGAAACTGACTGGATTGTAATTGCACAGGATGGCAAAGTCATCTTTCGTATGCGACGTGAAGGGGAGCCAGCACTTCTGGCTTTCAAACATATGTGGCTAAGTGTTGCATATAAGTCGGTGCCTGTAGCAACTCCAGCGCTGTCTTCTCCGCGTGTGCCTGCAACACCCAAAACGACGCCTATGCTTAAACCTGTAGGTTTATATGCTGCAGTGCTGCGCAACGATCCGTCCACGCTAGACCTTCCGCCGGCCGCATTGATTGCCCAACTTCGTGATCTGGCGTCCAAGTAATCTAAAGATTGCGCTGTATTAGTTCAAACATAATATGGCACAGGCTGTTGCACTTTTTGCGTCAGCACTTTTCCCGTCTTTTTTTGAATGGGCAGCACATCATCAAAAATCCTACAGTGGTGCAACCGAAGTTGCACTACGATATGAAACGTATTATGAAAATCTGAAAAAGATTGCAATGCATAATGCGGCTGGTCATAGTTGGAATATGGGTGTCAATCAGTTTGCAGATTTGACCGCCGATGAATTTCGTCAGCGTCACATTGGCGATGCATTAAAACCAGATTACTTCCGGAATCGCAAGTACAATGCATCCCATTTTTACAATCTGCGTCACAGCAGTTTGCCCGATTCTGTGGATTGGGTTGCTATGGGTGCAGTGACACCTGTAAAGAACCAAGGTCAATGTGGAAGTTGCTGGGCATTTTCCACTACAGGCGCAGTGGAAGGCATTCATTATTTGACTAACAAAACACTTGTTTCTCTTTCGGAGCAGCAGTTGGTGGATTGCAGTTCCAGCGAAGGCAACAATGGATGCAATGGAGGTATGATGGATAATGCATTTACATATATTATCAATAATGGAGGCATCGCGTCTGAAGATGCGTATCCGTATGTTGGCACTGATGGGTCTTGCCGCTCCGGCCTTACGGCTGCGGCAACAATTTCCGGATTTAATGATGTTCCTGTAAATTCTGACAGTGCGCTTATGTCCGCGTTAAGTAAACAACCTGTGTCCGTGGCAATTGAAGCCGATCAGGATGCGTTTCAATTCTACAGTGGTGGCGTCTTGACAGCGGCCTGTGGGACGAATCTAGACCACGGTGTGTTGGCGGTTGGTTATGGCACGGATTCGTCTGGCGGTGATTATTACAAGGTCAAAAATTCATGGGGTCCGGATTGGGGTGAGGCTGGTTATGTGCGTCTTGCACGCGGCTCACAGTACAATGTTGGCGCAGGACAGTGTGGGATTCTGAGCGCTGCATCATATCCGGTTGTCTAAAAAAGGCCCCTCCTGGACTTTTGTTGCGGGCTTGAAATTATTTTCGGAATCCTTAATATATAAGAATGTCCTCCGTACACGCCTACAAGTCTCAAGTTGCTCCTTTCAAGCGTTACATTGTCCAAAATGGTGGTGGTTTAATCTATAATGCTGCTGGTGGTGCTGCAACAGTTGTTGCCGCCGATGTTGTCTTGCGCGATATGGGCAAGACCGTAATCATCGGCAACGGTGGTGGCACACCACTCCGCAAGGTTCAGGCCTTGCCTGTGGCCGACTCCGATGCTCCTCTTGCATTCAAGACTGGCTACATCTATTTGGAGAACGCCCCTTCTGGCCAGAACATCGTTGCCCTCAACTAAATTGCGTTTTAACTATGTTTAGTATACATTGTATACTTAGCATATTCAAATGAGTTTAACAATATAATTGGTGAGTACTACTTTAATCATACACCGGTGCAACTGTTGCCTTATCCTTCGCACGATGAGCCTTCACGATTTCATCATACAACTTGGTAAGTTCGGAGAACTTTTCTTTCTTTGTGGCAAGGGCGTCCATCTTTTATATATACATACTGCGAAAAAAAACAACGCACTTACAAATCCATAATGCAAACAGTGCTGTCACTATAGGATGTGTATGCAAGTTTTGAACCGTATATGTCAATTCCGTGTGGGAAATCGCCAGTCTGTATCAATTCGTGTGCACCAAGTTTTGCGTCATTCACGGCACATTTTAGCAAATAACCGCCAACATTATTTGCCATTGTTGCATATATAGTTTTGCCAACACTTGATACTGAACATGCACGAATCCAACAATTTAAATTTACCATCAAACAATCCAATCATTGCATCACTTGTGTGATTTTCTTGAATCACATAGATTTTATAAACATATCAAATCGTTGTTGCGTTTCCTTCACCTGAGTAGCCGATGCTTTGACCCATCGTATTTTTTGTGCAGCATACGCAACTAATGCATCTTTTTGAGTTAGGGCGTGGATTTGACGTTGTTGTGCTTCGTAGGTTTTCTCGGCATCTGCACCTAGACCAACAAAGTCACGAACATTGTGTGAACTCCAGTGCCACCATACAGATTCCTGGCTGATTCCATCAATCTCACGCAGGAGTTTTGGAAAACAATGAAAGTCTATCGCTTCTGGCAACATATGATGTTCGGGTTGAAATAATTCGGCGGCGGATATGTACGAAAGCGGAGGCACACATGGCAATTCACCGGCACCATAACGCCGTTCCAGAAATCCAAGAAATCGCATATCACCCTTCATTCCACCAAATGCAATACGAATTCCAAATGCTTCTGTAACAGCATCATGAAACTTAATTTCCGAATCATCTACATCCACGCGCAAATTATAGCGCCCTGGGGCGTCTAACATTGTTTCCAGTGCATTGTGCATTATTTGAAGGTCATGTGCTGTAAGGTTATAACCTTTGGATACTGCTGCCATTAACCATACAAGTTCTGCAAACAATTTAGGACACAGTTGACTATCTTCACACATAATGATTGGCAAACGACGCGTCGCCTCAACCGGGTCCTGTAACACAAGTTGTTGAAGCGTGGCATGTGCTGCGATGCAGTCTCGACGTCTCACGGCTTTTTGTAAGTTGCTTTTTAACACTGACACATTATAATGTTTTTTGGGTGATTCACTTGGGGCTTTTCCTGATTTTCGTTCATCCCAGATTTCAACAGTGGTTCGGTCAATCTTGAAAGACCCAAGGCATCGCCCTGGACCATTTCTTGTGAGCGTTATAGTATCATTATTTCGTACAAAATGCATTTTGCTTTTGGTGAAAATTATGTTTGGATATCATTTTTTTCCTTACATAAATGTAGAACAATGATTCACAGTGCACTACGAATTGGTCAATCTGCTCGTGCGGCCGCACGTCGGCGGCAGCAACAGTCAGCGTCACATCATCACCACCGGCCCCATCGCCCAGCCGAACGCGCCCCTGAACCTGCTCTTGGACCATACAACATTTGGGAATATGGTGAAGAAAGTAACTACGGCCCGGCTCCAAAATGGGTCAAGCATTTTGAATCCGCTGAGGAACGCAATGCATACTTAGCCGAACGACGTGCACGTGAAGAAGCAGAAGAACGGGAATGGGCAGAATATTGGCGTCGTAGGGAAGAAGCAAATGCGCGTATGATGGCTGAATATGAACGTCGTGCAGAACAGGAACGTGCGGAAGCCGCGCGTCAAGAAGTACAACGTAAAGCAAACGCAGAAGCCGCCGCAGCCGCCCAACGTAATGCTGAAATTGCAAACAATGAGGCCACTAGACGAATGGGTTGCTTTGGACGCACATGCAAACGCGCATACCAATGGCTCACTGGCTCGCACACACTTTATGGAAATCGTAAAGGTCGCGGTGGTCGTCGTGCAACACGTCGTCGTAGACACTAAACAGTACTATTTTTCTATGTTTTCAATTTATGTACAAAAAATTGAAAACATTCTGGACTTTTTAAGTCGCCTGATGTAGGATGGATGCGATTCACGCAAAGTACGAACCCCTCATTACATTTGCAGAAAGTCGCTTACGACCTGATGAAATCCTTTCTGTCCGACAGGCATACCAACAACGTCCCGAATACATTGGTGTTGGTGACAATGATGCTACAAAACTAAACAATATGTATTACTTGCGGGATAGTGAACTTGCGGCAGCACGCCCAAAACGTTCTGTATGGCCTGCTTTTGCTGGAATAGGAACTTTTGTATCAATCTTGATTTACATTCATTATTCCCGGAAATGAGCGCCATTTGCGTGCAATCATTCTTATTTTTTTAAACATGAATGGTAGAACATGAAACAGGTAGGAGGTTCCAAAAATTACCTACAATTTCCTGATGAAATCAAAAATGCAGATGATATGAGAACAAAATTTAGGTTTTATGCTTCAATCTCTCATGGAAAGAACTTAAAACAAGTGTTCAAAGTGCCTGAAAAAACGTATATAATGTTTGGTCAACAATCTGGAATTGTAGCTTTAAAAACACGAATTGCAGAAGATGATTTTACAAACTTTATGTTTATTGATAATGATAGACCTGAAACAATCAACAAATGGTATGATAATTTATACGAACAAATAACAAAGAAACAGTTTTTCAAAGACCTATTATTTAAGGATGAAGACCCATATGAACCAGAAAAAGTATCCATTTATTATCCTGGTGATATTGTACAAAACGTTCGTTTATCTATAAGCGATGATAGTTCGTTAGTAACGCCCATAGGCATTTGGAGGTTGCCAATTCCACCATTACCTACGGGATATAACATAAAAACATATCTTAAAACATATATGAATGAATATAAAACTGCTAAAAAACACGGACATAAATACGTAAAGGAGCAAAAACACACTGATTTTTATGAAAATTGTGAAAATAATGTAAAAAATATTGTAAAAGAAAACATTCCGCTAAGGAAAACTACATTATGTGATTTAATTGCAGTTGCACAAAAGGATGCAAAAAAACAACGAGTGACTTCTGAATACACATTTATTTTAATTGAAGCATGCAGAATCATTGAAGGAGCAGATTCCAACGTTGGAATTAATATTGGATATTTAAAAGGAATACATGCTGATGTTGAAACAAATTTGTCATATTGGTTAAAACTTAAGAAAGAAATTTCTACGGCAGATCAACAACGGGCATTAAGTGTGGCTGGACGAAATTTGCCAAAACTGAATGAAATTAATGTAGATTCTTTGAAAATTAAATTTCCAACATCACCTTCTGTCATTTTATTGGATAACGGCCATTATTTACCTTTAGACCAATATAAACAACTTGTAACTTTATTTACAGAAGATAAATTGAGTTATTTTGATGTTGACCCTAAAACATTATACAAATTCATAGGTGAACGCAAATTATTTGAACCTGGACAAATAGTTCAATTCTCACCCTTTGATAAAACTAAATTAAAACCAGTTGAAACTTTGCAAGAATTGCAGAGCAGAATAAGTCAAGATGCAGAAACAGCATACAAAGGTTTCATAAAAAACTTTCTGACAAATAAACAATCTTATACAACCGATTTTAAATCTAAATCTCCAATGTTACGAAAACAAACGATTTATCCATCCGCCGGTGGCAATCCTTACGATGATTATATGATTAATTATTATAAACAGCATTTCAATGTAAAACCTGGACAGGGTCTTGGTCTTGGCATAGGTCCTGCTGCTCTAATCAATTATGAACTTAAAAATGGCAGTGCAATATCGTTGAATGATAATTTGTGGACATCATCAAATACTTATAAGAATATGATATTTGGAATTGTTTTATCTAACTATAAAATAGATGGCGAGTTATATTATAAAGTTTTATGTTTTTATGAGGATGCTGCTGGACGATGGACAAGTTCCATTTGCATGATTGAACCATTTCATTTGTTTGCTGTCAATGCTACTCAGGAACAGTCTCAGAATCTGTGCAATTTTATTAATCAGAATTTTAACACATCTATTAATAATGTAATAGATGGAGAAAATAAAATTATTAATGATTATTTAACAATTCTTCGCCCGTTTAATCTTATATGAGCGATTGCGTCGCGAATATCTACCACCTTGCTTTTTTTCGCCGGTTACGACCAAATGTTCAATGTCTTCTGCTTCTTCATTATTATAAACAATAGACAATATGATTTGCAATTCTTTCAAAAGGTCGTTAAGTTTGACTTGTGTAGTATTAATTTCAATTGGCAAAGTATTTCTATAATACCTTCCGTGTGAAGTTTTCATTTCATACGAATCGTCCTTTAATGTAAATGTATAATTAATGCATTGTGGTTCATCTTCGCTTAATATGCCCTCAATTCTAATTTCCATTGGCCAATCATATTCATATAATTTATCAAAAAGTTCCGCGACTGATAATTCTATTGAATCATTATTTTCATCATTATCTGCTTGATTAAGAATTGCAAAAATTTTACACCTCATATCTGATTTATACTAACAATTTTTATTTAGACCGGGTTAATCCACGCATATGTTTTTTTGCGGGCGCATATGGTTCTCTCCAGCCACAATCATTGCGTCCACCGGGTCCACGCATTCCATTGCTTGACCCAAATCCAGCAAAACACCGGCAAACTCCAGCGCCACGATCACACAATCCGCGACCACAACATTCTTGTTCGCGCGTTGTTCCTTTTTGCAATTCTGCCGTTTGTATTGTCGTAAATCCGTATGGCGCAGTTTTAAGATATATATGCGACCCTGCACGAAAACGCAGTTGTGTATCCAACCAACCATCTTCGGGCAATACCTGAATGGGCGGCACATCCCCATGTTCCGTTTTGAATACAAATTGTATGCTATTTCCTGGTGATGATTCACATACTTGGACGCCCGAAAAGACAATATCCATAACGTCAATTGTTGTCAAAGATTCCATTATTGATTTTAATTCGTATGGTGACGATGTATAATGAATGGGCGGTGATACTGCACCACGAAACATGAGACGAAAACTACTATCCGGCATTGGATTCAGTGATTCACATACGAGAGTCTGTATTTCATCATGCAAAAAAGGTCGTGCTTCACGGTCTGTAATATCTTCGCCTTTTATGCACGTCTGTAAACTACAATCATGTCCTGTCCACCCTACATCACAAACACATCCATATAAGTGTGGGCCATCCCATGTATAATGATTATTCGGATTCAACCCGTATGACACAGATAGCGGGTCGCCATCTGCCGTTTTTGCGTGCGCTGCCATTTCAATCATTGACATACATTGCCCATGCCCGCTGCACGATTGTGGATATCCTGGGCAATGTGTGCGTTCGCAGGCGGAACCTGTATATGCTGTTTGACAAGTGCATTTTCCAGTACGACGATTACAGGACCCGCGGTCTGAGCATTCGCTGACACGCATGCGGTCAACCCAGGATGGCCCAAAAGGGCATGTGCGTTCCCCACAATCACCGCCACGAAATCCGGCGTTACATATACAGGCGTATGCAGGTGCACCACTACAAAATCCATTTCCATTGCATTCATTGGGAAATCCAGGACAACTTGTGATTGGAAGTGCAGCATATCCGCAATCACCGCGACGACCAGGTCGGCCACGTCCATCGCTGCTAGCAAACCCTGCATAACAAACACAATCTCCTGCCACGTTACAACGTCCACGACCACTGCACGGCAGCGACTCTTTTGTGCCAGTTACACTCCAGACTTGGGCTGCACCGTAATCCGTTGTATAGGCAAGTGAATCTCCATGTGCAGCAACACTGATTTCAACATTGTTTGGAATCAAGGCTGGCTGGTCAGGCCCATACACATTCAAAAATGTGACTGAAATTATGTTTCCACTTGGTGGCACAAGGCCGATGTAATCAGTGTTACAAAATGATACGCCACGACTGTATGTTACAGTAACAGGTCCAAGAATGTC
>JACCDO011134189.1_pt1 | contig 32261 bp, 26 predicted proteins | sample 7446101 | NCBI WGS metagenome assembly JACCDO01 (sample SAMN15323440, study PRJNA562643) | freshwater metagenome | isolation source: river surface water | place: USA:Blue River Watershed | collected 2017-08-16 | reverse complement strand
GTATTTTGATTTGTCTGTGACACATACAATTTTTCTTTTTTACAGTATTTTCCTATATACCCATTTTCACACAAAACTTCTTCTGGTATTACATAAAATTTACCGTTTTTACAGTTTAACCAGTAAAGATCGTTATCACCTTCTTCATAAGATTTATTTTTACATTTACCATTTATTCTACAATCGTATTTACATAAACTAAAAGAATATGAATTAATATTATTTTTACAAATTGTTCCTACTTTTTCTTGAACTTTCTTATTTCCAATCATAAAATCATATACTAACCCTTCGATATCGTTATTTTTAAACTCTATAAAATCAATTTTAGTTTCTCTAATTTTTCGATATTCTTGTTCTTGTTTTTGTGAATTACTGGTGGGTGTATCTAAAATATCGAATTTTAATTTTATGCATAATTCATAATAATTGTTTAATTTTTCAACAATATTATTTGAGTCAACTTCATATTTGCTGTATTTTGATTTTTGTGCGATACCAATTGTTTTTAATCCTTTAACTTCTTCATAAGGAATTAACCACATCTTTTTATCTTCATCACATATACACAAAAGTATACAATTATCATATTTCCCATTATTCAATCTAAAATAGTATTGATTTCTATCAGTTTTCTTATTAGTAGTTTTAACTTGAATACCTAACCATAAATCATTTATTTCGCTAAATTTTTGAATAGCAATATCAGCTTTACAACCATCAAATGTTTTGAGAATTTTAAAATAATGGTCTATCATATTTCTAAAATAAGCTATATTATTGTACTCTTGTTGTAAAGAGTTTTTGTTTTCGCCACTTCTAAACTCCTTTAATTTAATTCCAATGTTCTTATTTACACAAGAAGGACAATTGGTACCTTGATTTAATCCATTAAAATTCTTCCAACATACTTCGTTTTTGTGACCACACGACGCAATATATGTCAATTTTTGTTTATTATTTATATAATATGTTTCAAACTCTTCTTTTGTGTAACATAGCTGACAATCTTTACTTGTAAAGTGTGCTTCAATCGTTTCATAACTCGGTATATCAAACGCACAATTTTTACATTTATTTCCATTTCCATTTAAGAATAATTTGAGACTAATTGTATTGTTGTGGCCACAACTTGCTACGTAATTTAATTTACCTAATTGGTTGTCATATGTTTCGCTTTTTAACAAACAATTATTTTGTTCAAATATGTTTTTCACTTGCTCTAATGTATATTTAGTAGGCATATCTTATATATACCTACTAAATATTTAAATATGTTTAAAAATATATTATTGAATGTATTTTTAAACTATAATTCTATTAATAAATAACGATATATTTTGTTACGAATTATGGTGTCGTTAAGTTGAGGGCAATTGTGCGAGACATAGACGTATCGAGCCAAGACTTGCTACATCGTACTTCACCACCAGAGGCAAATCGTTCTCTAAATAGACTTCTATTTGCTGACATAAATTCGTGCACTTAATAAAATAACCTAAATTTTTAAGAGAAAATTCGCCTTGAATAATCTTGGAAGAATCTTGTTTCAAAATAAAGCCCATGGAACCATCTGATTCGGCACGATGAATTTCGGCGGACGCAAATTGACCAGAACATTTGAATATTAGCTCACTACCAACTGATTTGATTTCCAATTTATCTGAAATACAAGATAAATCACGAATAATCTTTTGGAAATCAGCGGATGGCAAATTAATAATAGAAGAAAACTTCACGTCTGGATATTGTAACTCTTCAGGCTCAGGCTCAATCAAGCGTAACTTCTGGGTTTTACATTGCTTAATTTCACCATTTTCAAATTTCAATGCTAAATGTGAAACAATGCCGTCCACATAATCAGAACCTTCAATGTAAAGGGTTAATGTATCGTCATTGTCAATAGAATTAATTAATTTAAACAAGTGAAACATGTTTACACCAATAATAATTTTATCCTTCTTGCATTCATAGAATTCGAAATTTTGTGCTGCTAAATAAAGATGAGCTAAAATGGTGTGTGATTTATCCATATTAATAATACGAATACCATCTGGTTCAAATGTAATGTTTGTTTCTAAAAGAATATCTTTTAGAGCAGTCATCAACGTTCTAAATGGCGCGATTTGTACAGTCTTAATAGTTAACACATTTCCTTCTGTTTGAGGCAATGTTTGGGTTTTATTTGAAAATGCGGACATTATAACTAATTTAATTTAATAATCTTTAAACCTTTATGAAATTAAATATTTAACGCATTACTTTCATATGACATAAAATATAACGAGCCAAATTCAGAGTTTTATAATAACTTTATTATGCTTTAACTTTTGGAACTCTTCGGGTTCCATGTCCGTACCTTCTTCGAGCTCTTTTTGCCAAAGTCAGTGCTTTTGAATGTGGTTTACAACCTTTCTCTAAAATATTATAATCCACGGCGGCCGCTTTTCCAGCAGTTATTGCACTTGCTAAACGAGCATTACCCCACGATTGAGCAGTTTGGTTCGGACGTGAACCTGAAGAATAATAGGCTCCTTCTCCTTTACGTACAATTTTTGCTAAAGCGGTCTTGGAACACCCGGTCGCCTTGGCCAATTCATTTGTTGCACCAATTTTATCCACTTTATATATTTTACTCGCTTTAACGATGAAAGGCGATTTTTTTGAAGTAAAAGACGAAACACGCTTTCTGGTATAGAAAGAACCCCTTTTGTATAATCTTCTAGATTTCTTAATCATATTGGCTTGTTTTTTTCTATCCTTTCTAGTGAGTCTTTTTGGTAAATATCGTAAGCTAAGTAATTTGGTAGTGGTCGTCATAGTCTATATATTAGAATGATATAATACTAATTACTAGTATAATTTTACAAATATAAAAACTTTAAAAAACTATTTAAAAACGATATGATAAACAACATAGAATGACAGAGGAAACAACATTAATATCAGTGGAAGGTAAATGTACAGAAACAATAAAAACATTAATAGAGAAATACAAGGATGATGAATATATGACAAACCGAATATACAACCACATTGTAAATTATTTACCCAATACACTTGATAATGAAATGAAAAATCATGAAAAACGTGTAAATCGCAATAATTATTTAACCAACGAACAACAAATTTTTATACAAGTTTTTTTGAGTAAAAACAAATATTTTTATTTGCCGAATAATAATTTTTTTTATGAATATGACGGCGAAAAATATTTAATCGTTAAAGAGGATGATGTGATTCATAAATTACTTTCTACTATATCAAATGACCGTATTCTTTTGCAATGGAAATATAAAACAAAAATAAATATTATTAAACAAATTAAGGATAGAAGCCTTTTCAATTCCATACCAGAAACAGACACCATCCAAAATGTTTTAAATGTTTTGTATCCTGCTATTTTTCATTCTAAAAATACGGCAAAATATTTTCTTACTATTATTGGTGACAATATTCTTAAAAAACATTCAAATAATATAATTCTAGTGAGCCCAAAAATGAAACAAATAGTAAATGAATTAGACAATGTTGCATTATCTTCTATTGGGTTCAATAATACAACGAATAATTTTATGACCAAATATCACGAAAATCATTCCTACGAAAACTGTAGACTTATAAAAATCAATGAAAATTTTTCAATTGACGTATGGAGGGAATTGCTCAAAAAAATTGGTCTGGACTTGTTATGCGTTGCTGCACATTATTCAAAACGATATGAAACGGCTGACCAGTTTATAGAAAATAAATCGGATGAAGATTTGACTTCTTATGTTTATTATTTGAAAAACACAAACCCGAATAATATAGTCGTTGATTTTTGCAATAAATACATTATTGAATCGAACAGTGAGTGTAAAATGGAATGGAAAAATTTACATTTTGTTTGGAAACAATTTTTATCTAGTTGTAACTTACCAAATGTTATATACTCAAATACATTAAAGAATATTCTTAAAGAAAAATATATTTACGATAACGATGATGATAGTTTTATGGGTATAACAAGCAAATATTTACCTGTTCACAGTGATTTTATTAAATTTTGGGAAAATACAATTACCATTCAAATTTCAGAGAATGATACGTATACAAATGCTGTTGTAAATAATATTCATCCTTTATTGTTTGATAATGAAATAGAAATAGACGAGTTATGTTCGCTTTTTAAATATTGGTCAAAACAACATCCATCACAACTCATGTCTAATGGTCATATTTCCGAAGAAAATATATTGAAGATTTTAAAACATTTCTTTCCTATGGTTGAAATTATAGAAGATAAATTCGTTATAAATGTTTGTTGTAATCTATGGAATAAAATGAATGATATAAATTCGTCGTTTGAATATATTAAAGAGCAAATCAAAATTGAACATAAACTGGCTCTTATATCCTTTGATGATGCATATAATTATTATTACAAGTTTTGTAATTTAAAGTCATTGAATTTTATTGTCAGTAAAAGATATTTTGAAAAATATTTATATTTTAAAATCGCTGACCATATTGTTTATGAAAAATTTATAGAAACCGAATGGGCGCACTAAATAATAATGTGTAAATTTTATACAGTATTATTTCGATATGATTGATTTGGGGGTTTTATGCTGCATTTCCAGCTACAAATTGAAGATTTACACCTGATGTTCCGACTCCTTCACCATTGTATGATTGTGGTGCTAAAGGTCCTCCTAAAACCATACCACCTCTCATCTTTCTAGAACCATGACCTCTTTTAAATAATTTGAAGGTTCCCTTCTTTGGTTTAAAACCTAATTTAAACAATTTTTTAATGGCACTTTTACCTCTTTTGTGTTGTTTTCTAGAAACAATACGCCCATGCTTGTTCATCATCAAATGAGATTTGGTAAGTCCACCTGCGGTTTTTTTAGCTGTTCCGTGCCAAACTTGAGCACGTGTTCCGATAGTATGTTCGAATGTCATTATAAGATAAATTGAGAAAATAATTATTTTACTAAATAAATGATTATTTACACAGGCGCTGGTATTTAGACGCAACTAAAATTTATTGATAGGTGGACTTCCGCTTCCACCTGGCATACCTTCCATTCTACCTAAATAATTCACATGTAAAGGTTGGTCTAAATAAAAATTACCATATTGTGTATTTCCACCTTTTGAATATTTAATAATTTGCGCTATCCGCATTGTATTTGAAACCTTAATAGATGGAGAATCTGAACCAATGGTGAACTTGTCATATTTATCAGCTACACATGCAGAACAGGTCAATTGTTGAGAATTGGGAAATAATGAGTTATAAACAGCTACATAATTTATCATTTTTGAATTATTCGCTTTTTTACCTGGTGTAAATTGTCTTTGTGAATACATATATACAATAATAGTTTATTTTTTGTTTATTAGAAACGTCCAATTGTGTTTATTTTTGTAATATATTGTAAATATATATTGTAAATATATAATGAAAACAATTCTGGTAACCGGAGGAGCCGGTTTTATCGGTTCCAATTTATGCGAACGTTTGCTAAAAGATGGACATCACGTTCTTTGTCTCGATAATTTATACACTGGTTCTATACAAAATATAAAACATTTATTCAATCATCCAAAATTCAAGTTTATGAACCATGATATTATAACACCTTTGTATATGCCATTCAAAATTGACCAAATATATAATTTAGCGTGTCCTGCATCGCCACCTAAATATCAACAAGACCCTATTTACACTCTACGAGTCAATTTTCAAGGAGTATTAAACCTACTTGAATTAGCAAAGAAACATAATGCGACCATCTTGCAATCTTCTACTTCTGAAGTATATGGAGAGCCTGAAATATCGCCACAACATGAAAATTATCGAGGTAATGTAAATACCGTTGGAATACGTAGTTGTTATGACGAAGGAAAAAGAGTCGCAGAAACGTTAATGATGGATTATCACAATCAATATAACGTGGATATTCGGATTGTTCGCATATTTAACACCTATGGCCCTCGAATGGATAAACACGATGGAAGAGTAGTATCCAATTTTATAAACCAAGCGATTCACAATAAAGATATTACACTCTATGGCAAGGGTGACCAAACACGCAGTTTTTGTTATATAGAAGACATGCTAAATGGACTCATTAAATTAATGAATTCATCCTATACTCAGCCTATGAATATTGGAAATCCTTACGAAATTAGTGTCGCCGATTTGGCCAACATTATTATTCGTTTAACCAATTCCAAATCTTCTATTGTTTATCAACCGCTACCGAGCGATGACCCTACCAATAGAAGACCAGATATCACTAGAGCGAGAGAAATACTTCACTGGGAACCAACCTACGACTTGGAGGAAGGAATCGTAAAAACCATTGAATATTTTGCCAGCCTGAAAGACTAAAATTAAAAAGAAACGAGGTAAAAGAATAAAATTGAATAAAAATTACGGTTTAAAACAAAGAACACACAATAAACTATAATGACCTCTACAGACGTTAATCTCGCGAATAAATATCAAAAAAAAACTGACATTGAACATATTTTATCCAATCCCGACACGTATATCGGCTCTGTAGAAGAAGTGGATACTGATTTATGGATTCTTGATAAAACCTCTAATAAAATTATTGAAAAAAATATTAAATATATTCCTGGCCTATTTAAACTCTTCGATGAAGGTATTGTAAATTGTCGCGACCACGTGATTCGCATGCAACAAGCCATTTCTAACGGACAACAAAATTGTATACCTGTATCCAATATTGAAATAACAATTGATGACGATGGTACAATTACCATGCTGAATGATGGAAACGGCATTGATGTCGCAGAACATCCGGAACATAAATTGTGGATTCCTGAAATGATATTTGGACATCTAAGAACCTCTACCAATTACGATAAAACCGAAAAGAAAATTGTCGGCGGTAAAAACGGTTTTGGATTTAAATTAGTGCTAATATGGTCCACCTATGGTTCAGTTGAAACGGTTGACCATATTAGGGGATTAAAATATAAACAAGAATTCAAAAACAACTTGGACGAAATCTGCAAGCCTTCTATTACAAAATGTAAAAACAAACCATATACAAAAATCACTTTCAAACCAGACTATAAACGCCTAGGTATTCATGGTCTGACTCCGGATATTATTGCTCTACTGAAAAAAAGGACCTACGACATTGCGGCTGTGACCGACAAGACCATTAAAGTAAAATATAATGGCGAGCTCGTTCCTGTTAAAAATTTTGAGCAATATATGAATATGTATATTGGCGACAAAAGTGAAACACCTCGAGTATACGAAGAAAATGGACAACGTTGGGAATATGGTGTTGCATTAACTCCTACCAATGAATTTGCCCAAGTATCCTTTGTAAACGGGATTCATACTGCCAAAGGTGGAAAACACGTTGAATATATTTTGAACCAAATCACCAGAAAATTAGGCGAATTTATTGAGAAGAAAAAGAAGGTCAAGGTAAACCCAAACACGATTAAAGAACAGCTCATATTATTCTTACGTTGTGATATTGAAAACCCTGCGTTTGATAGTCAAACCAAGGATTATATGAATACCCCTTCGTCTAAATTTGGCTCCAAATGTGACATCAGCGATAAATTCATTGAAAAGATTGCTAAAATGGGCGTGATGGATGCTGCATTGCAATTGACCGAAGTCAAGGAAAACAAGGCCGCCAAGAAAACGGACGGCGTGAAAAGCAAAACAGTCCGCGGCATACCCAAATTAACCGACGCCAACTGGGCAGGAACTGAAAAATCCAAAGACTGTATTATCATATTTTGTGAAGGCGATTCAGCCAAAGCAGGTATTATTTCTGGCTTATCATCCGAAGACCGCAACATCATCGGCGTTTATCCTATGAAAGGTAAGATATTAAATGTAAGGGGAGAACCAGTGAAGAAGATTTCCGAAAATAAAGAAATTGCGGAAATCAAGAAAATATTAGGTTTGGAAACCGGGAAAAAATACAACTCTATCGAAGATGTATATAAAAATTTGCGCTACGGAAAGGTGTTATTTATGACGGACCAAGATTTAGATGGTAGCCATATAAAGGGATTAGGTATTAATTTATTCCAATCTGAATGGCCTACCCTCGCCAATATTCCTGGATTTATTGGTTTCATGAATACTCCTATATTGAAGGCGAAAAAGGGGGATGTAGAATTGAATTTCTATAATGACGGCGAATATAACGAGTGGAAGGCGGAAAATGACAGCAAAGGCTGGAAAATCAAATATTATAAAGGTTTAGGTACCAGTACAGGTAAGGAATTTCGCGAATATTTTGAGAAGAAGAAAATGGTGGGTTTCCAACATTCCGAAAAATCTGACGATGCTATTGATATGGTATTTAATAAAAAACGCGCGGATGACCGTAAAGACTGGCTGAAATTCTACGACAGAGATGCATATCTAGATACCGCAAAATCGAATGTCACCTACGAAGAATTCATTGATAGAGAATTAATACACTTTTCGAAATATGATTGTGACCGAAGCATTCCTAACTTGATGGACGGCCTTAAAATATCTTTGCGTAAAATATTGTTTTCAGCATTCAAAAAGAATTTAACGAGCGAAATTAAAGTCGCACAGTTTTCAGGGTATGTTTCCGAGCATTCTGGTTATCACCATGGCGAAGCAAGTTTGAATGCCGCAATTGTTGGAATGGCTCAAAATTTCGTCGGCTCGAATAATATTAACTTGTTTATGCCTAATGGTCAATTCGGCACTCGATTACAGGGTGGCAAAGACAGTGCATCCGAAAGATATATATTTACCCAATTAAATAAAATCACGCGCAGTATTTTCCCAGCGGCGGATGATAATGTGTTGGAATATTTAAATGACGATGGATTGTCCGTAGAGCCGATTTATTATGCGCCTATAATCCCTATGGTTTTAGTGAATGGGTCCAAGGGAATTGGTACTGGTTTCAGCACGGATATTATGTGTTATAATCCGTTACAAATTATCGAATATTTACAAAACAAATTGCTATTCATTGAAGACGATATTGAATTTATCCCTTATTACGAAGGATTCAAAGGTCACATATCAAAAATTAGCGACGAAAAATTCTTAATCAAAGGAGTATATGAAACAGTGGGCGTAGATAAAATTAAGGTCACTGAGTTACCAGTGGGTTATTGGACCGAAGATTTCAAAGAACTATTGGAGTCGCTCATTGATCCAGGTGTTGATAAAGAAGGCAAAAAAATAGCTGCGATTATCAAAGATTATGATGATATGAGTAAAGATACCAATGTTGATTTTACCATTACATTTATGAAGGGCAAATTAGAAGAACTAGAGGCTTCCAAAAGCGCCGATTACGGTTGCAATGGGGTCGAAAAATTGTTGAAATTGTATACTACAAACACGACGACGAATATGCATTTATTCGATGCGAGTGATACCCTTCATAAATACGAGAAGGTATCGGAAATAATCGATGCCTATTATGAAGTGCGTTTGAAATTATACGAAACCAGAAAAGCATACTTGATTGATGCATTAGAAAAAGACTTGGTCTTATTATCCAACAAAGCAAAATATATTCAGGAAAATTTAGATGGAACGATTGATTTGCGAAAGAAAAAGAAGGAACAAGTAGTTATAATGTTAGCAGAAAAGGGGTACGCTAAAATCGATGATGATGAATATAAATATTTAATCAAAATGCCGATGGATTCAGTTACGGAAGAAAATGTAGATAAATTATTAAAGGACAAATCGACTAAAGAAACGGAATTAAATATAATTAAAAATACGACTGTTCATAAAATGTGGAAATCCGAATTGGATGTTCTGAAAGAACAATATGTCGAATATAAAGATTTACGAACTAGACTCATGAATGGCGAAGACGATGCCAAGGCAAATAAGAAGAAGGTTGTATCGAAGGGCGGCGGTGTAGTTAAAAAAATCGTTAAAAAATAGTAAAATGTATTTAGAGCAATACGTATAAAATACGTTTACAATATCAATGTATAATTTGTAATTGGTAAAATGTTATAATTTGATAAAAAATTATCATTACATGTGATAATTTTTTATTGCTATTATGTATAATGTGGAAAAATATTAGAAGATTTCAACCAAAACCAAATACTCAATCTAAACGAATCGACATGTTTCATCGAAATAATAAAGTACTTTCACCTATCGAAACTAGTGCTTCGTATGAAGCACCTCCCGCAATAACATATACTTCAGATAAAGTAATTGCACAATTGATTATTGATAAAATTATTGAAAAAAATGGTAAAGGAAGTAATATTTATGGTGTCACCGGTGCCGCGACATATTATGCAAATGATATTATTCAAAATGCAGTGAATTCAGGCGACCTGAATTATATACATGCTTCAAACGAATCCGCTGGAGTTTATATGGCAGCCTATGAAGCAGAAATAAATGGGACCGTTGGAATACATTTTTGTACAGCGGGTCCTGGTACGGCAATGGCAACAACTGCGATAGGTTCATTATTCAATGAAACGAAACCATGTATAATTTTTTTCGGGGTACCTACCAATAACTTTCAATACATAGATCAACAAATCATGAGTTGTATAACAAAAAAAGTTATTTATATAAATAGTAATACTATTAATCCAGAAGGGTTATTAGATGACGCATTTAGTATAGCAAAAAATGGTACTAGCGAATTTCCTGGACAAGGACCCGTAGCAGTATTTATAAATAATGGTATATGGCTTCAAACATATAGTTACACAAATAATGTAGAAAATTATGTAAAAAATATCGATAGTCAATCAATTATAACTATGTTAAATAACATTTTTTCATACATAAACTCTTCAACATTGGTAATATTGAGAGTTGGAGAGAGAGTCGATATCAATAATATTAAACTATTAGCAGAATTGACTAAAATATATACCAATATATATTTACACTTAACCTATGTTTCCAAAACATATGTAGATTCAACCTTATATACCAATGTAGGTATTGAAGGACCTATGGGAAATGCTATTGTAAACGACAATTATAATAGTGCGTCTATTGTGATTGATATAGCAAATGACATAAATTATAGTCTTATTGTGTACTCAGACGTATATAATTTGATGTCTGCAAACGCCAAAATTTTTTATTGTTTAGACCAAGACATGACATACAAGCCGTCTTCTTCAAACAATACAAATACGATAACAACTGATCCTAACATATTTGTTTCTACATTGATAAATTTAATTACTTCAAAAATCAGTTTACCTATAAACACATCGTGGACAAATACAAAGACCGATCAAAATACATATTTTGGAACAGTGTTGACAAATTATATTACACAAACAAACGACGGAAATGATATATTAACAACTGCTTCTATAATAGCGCAAATAATAGACAAAATATACTCATTACAAACATATAATATAGAAAGCAATGCCGATAAAATTTATTTAATCAGTGATAATACATTATATTCAAGTGATGTAGGAGCGTGTTCATTTATTTTTGACTCACTCGTTATACATGATAAACAAAATTATAACCTTAATTTTGGGGAATTTAGTCCTATTGGCTGCAGTTTGGCTACATGTGCTGGTCGAATGAGAACAACTTTGTATGATGACTTAGTATGTGTCATTGGGGATGGTGGCTGGTTAAATGTGCCTGGCTATATAATTGATTTAAAAAACGTAATGTGTGAAAATCCGGAGAAAAGGTGTTTATTTATATTAGTAAACGATTGTAGATATTCTAATGTAGCCCTTGGCGAAAAAACCTTGTTCGGATATTTTACAGATGTAACCTCTACGTATGATATCCAAAAAAATATAGATTGTTATAGCATTATTCAAAATATTTTAGGCACGAAATGTATTCAATCATTATTTTTAGAAAACATTACTAGCGTTAGTATTGATTTAGCTAATTTTGTGGAAAATTGGTATACAAAAACAAATGATTTTAGTGCCGGAGGGTTTTATTTTATATATTATAAAACCACCACTGGAACTCCTATTATCATTGATGCATAACTTTCTAATCTTTTAGGTTTTTTTGTAAAATTTCCTTGATTTCGCTTTCCTTAAAGTTCTCTCCACAACCTATAAATTGAAACAGGTTTTTCAAATTATTTATTTGAAACATTTTCTCAAAACTGGTTAAATAACACCATTCTTTATTTTGACTATAAAATTCAATGAGTTCGTTGCTGGTTTTCTTTAAAAAGGGGATTGCATTTTTATCTTTTTTAAACCAACTACTCTGACTTTGCGCTTGAATATTCTCTCTAATTTGTATGACGACCTTGGTTTGGGGGAATAACTCTTTAAAATCTTTAATATAAGTAATATTTCCCGAATCATATCTAATCTCTTTAAATCCCCAAATATTGGTGGTCTCTTTATTTTTAAACATGTTTATAATTGTTATTTTTATAAGTTGCACGATTTGTTGATAATGGTAAGAATTATACCAAGATGGTTTCACATTTTTTTCAATCAACTCTTCGTATGAAGTGGGTTGTAAGAGTCCTGGAATATAATTCGTTGAAGCATATTTGATTCTTCTATAAAATTCCAACAGACTATTTATAGCGCCATAATTCTCTCCACAAATATTGCTATTCGGTATGGTATTTAGTATTCTTTGTAAAGTCGTAGAACCGGACCGTCCTGTCGCGCATATTAAAATAATTTTGTCGTCCATAGTTACTAATAGTTATAGGTATTAGTAAATATATTTATTAACGCACTATTTGTTTAGAACCAAGGTTTCAATTCTAACTGTCTATCGTTATCGTTGGCCATTACTGGATGAGCAATTGGAACAACTAGGGTGCTAACGTCATTCACATATTTCATATATCCTTGAGCCTCACTATAAACTTGCTGAATACAATAATCTAATACAATCTTATTTAATTGTATAATTTGTTCTTGGTAATTACCTGGTTGATTTGCTGCATATTGCAAAAACACGCTTCTCATTATTATTTTTAAAGAATCGCAATCCTGCGGTCCAATAACATATTGTCCATTTGATTTTTTATAAACCCCTGCTCGAATACCATTTTGTATAAGCTGAATATTTTCTTGAGAGAAAAATGCGACAGATAAAGGTGTCGAATCCCATAAGCCTTCCGTGGGGTTCCTAAATGTTGCACATTGATTCGCAGGTATTTTATCGTACATTTGAAATAACATTGAAGTATTTGGTGTTTTTATATCTACTCGTCCATTATTTACTTTGTTCATTTATACTATTCAAATAGAAAAAATTACGTATTTTATATTTATATATATTTTATATATATTTTATATATATGGAAACTTTTCAAAAAATAGTCCTTTATTCTGCTATCATAATATTAATTATTACTTTAGTAATTATAGGTATGGCATTATCAAATGCTTCTTCTTCGCAAACATGGCCACCTATGGTGCCTCAATGTCCTGATTATTGGTCAGTTGACGGGTCTGGCAATTGTGTAAATGTGCATGATTTAGGAACATGTTCTCCATCTGGAAACGATAAACATTTACAAATGGATTTCAGCACATCTGATTATACAGGATCTCAAGGTGCATGTAATAAATATACCTGGGCTACCAACTGTGGGTTAAGTTGGGATGGTATTACATATGGAGTGAGTAATCCATGTCAATCGACTTCCTAAGTAATAGAATGAGTAAAGCGTAAAAGGTGGGTGTAAAAAATGTAAAATTATAAATATAATATAGATATATTTATAATGGAAAATAGCAATCATGATGATACACCTATAAACAATGATACCGTGATAAACAAAATGAATCATTTACCTCTGGAAATAATACATATAATAAAAGAGTTTGTTCCAAAGGTGGCATTTGTTTTCACCAATAGAGAGAATTATGTTTTATATCATTCATTATTAGCACCTTGTATTTCAAACTATGAAAATTATATAAGAGATACCATTCGCCGTGATAATGATTTCGTATTCATTATGATTCTTAGAGAGAATTATAAAAAATGGTATGAAATAACAAAATATAAATATAAAAATATGATTTTCAAAAATTACCTATATTTTATCATTCAATTTTGTATAGAAAATGACTCTAATAATTGTAGCAATGTTATTCATGATTTTTTACAAGAACATGGATTAGGTAAAAATCTACATAAAAAGAATGTTGTTAAATATATAAGATGGAAAAATTAAATATGAATGATATTCTCAATAGAAATGATATAGTCGCAAATATTAAAAATATATTACATGAATTTGAAATTAATAAAAACAACATACTTTTTAAAAAAGGTATATATATATACGGTGATCCAGGAACAGGGAAGACGACCTTTATCGCAAATATTTTAAAAGAACTGGATTATGACATTGTTAAATATGATGCCGGTGATATACGGAATACTTCTGTCATTGAAGATATAACCCGACACAACATGTCAGATAAAAATATTATGAGTTTATTTAATAAAAAAGTACGCAAAATAGCTATTATTATGGATGAAATTGATGGAATGAATAATGGTGATAAAGGTGGTATAAATACATTGATTAAGCTAATAAGACCTAAAAAGACCAAAAAACAAAAACTAGAAGAAGTTACAGTAAACCCTATCATATGTATCGGTAATTACAAAGTTGATAAAAAAATTAAAGAATTGATGAAGGTTTGCAATACTATAGAATTAAAAACACCTAATTCATTACAAATAACCCGTATTGTCAATTCATTAATGCCAAATGTAAGTGAAGAAATTCGAATGAAAATTAGTAATTACGTTCAAGGTGATTTAAGAAAGTTAAATAATATTTATACATTGAATAAAAACAAACCTGAACTATTTACAAAGAATATTATTGAAAATATACTACAGATTAAATCTTATAGTGATGATACGAAAAAAATAACTCATAAGCTAATTAATCATAGTTATCATTTGAGCGAACATAATAATATTATGAACGAAACTGATAGAACGAGTGTTGGTCTATTATGGCATGAAAATATTATTGATGTTATTGACAAAATTGATAAAAAACAGTCTATACCCTTTTATATTCATCAACTCAACAATATATGTTTTGCGGATTATATTGATAGAATTACATTTCAAAAACAAATCTGGCAATTTAACGAAATGAGCTCATTGATTAAAACATTTAAAAATAACAAAATGTATCACGAGTTTTCAAAAAATAACAAAAGTCTTAAGGGTAAACAATGTAATTTGGATGAAATTAGATTTACGAAGGTATTAACCAAATATTCGACCGAATATAATAATTCACTTTTTATACAAAAGTTGTGTCAGAAGCTAGGAATGGATAAAAAGGATTTGTTTGGTTTTTTTGTTCATCTCAAAAATAATAAAAGTGACGCTGAAATTATTAATTTACTTGAAAATTACGAAATTTATAAATTAGATATTAATCGAATGTATAGATATATTGAAAAGTATATTACAGAAAATGCATCGGGGACCGCTGATAAGGAAATAGAGGAAGAATATGAAGATGTTGGTGAGGATTGTTTTGAAGATGAATAAACGAGGGGTTGTATTATGTTTCAATGTCAAACTCAAAATCTTTCATCAATCCGCCTGCATGTAAATTAGGGGGTTTTATGGAGTCATCTCTTAACATTTCTAATTTGTTATATATAGATATGTTGTTATCTTGTAGAAAATCTAGATATTTTTTGTTTTGGATATTCTCATACACTTTGCTTAATTCTACCACTTCGTTTTCCGGATATCTTTCATCTTTACCACTAAATTTAATAGTACTGTAATATCCTTTGCTAAATATATTTTTTTGTTGTATAGGTAATGTATTTGGCTTCGCAATAAAATGATTGCTGGAAAAATGGTTATAATTTATTTTATTGTTATTTATTTTATTACTCGTTACAAATACATGAAAATAAAATAATATAACTATTGATAAAAACTTCATAAGTAAATGTAGTATGATGTTTTTATGTATATTATGTAAATAATATTTCTTTTACAAAAAATATAATTTACTGTGGGTGCGCCGCGCATTTTACAAATTATCTTGGTTTTGTTGCTCTTCTGGAGTCGTTGGTTGTTGCTCTTGTGGTTTCTCTTCAGGAGTCGTTTGTTGTGGTTCTTCTGGTTTCTCTTCAGGAGTCGTTGGTATTTCCTTTTTTTCCTGCATTTTCTCCTTGATTTTTTCTTGAATTAATTTTTTTATTTTATCTTCCAAATACTGAACCTTATCTTTCAAAAATTGGTTTTCTATTGACAACTGTTGTATAATAATTGTCTGCTCATTGTTATTTTGGGGATTCGTTAACGGTTGTAATTTATGCATAGTCTCTTGGTATTGCTTATATTCTTCCATTTTCTGCGCGGCTATTTTTTCTCTTTCTTCTTTTCGTTCTTTAATTTGTTTTATTACATCTGGTTTGTGCTCTGGTTTACCTGGTTCATAAGATTCTAATAAACTATCTATATCTTCCATGAAAAATTTTAGTATATCCTGTTCTTTTATCATATCAGCAGGAGTTACCGAAGATATATTTATAAACCTACTTTGTCCTTGTGCTAACAAATCCTTTTTATTCACTGAATTATGATTATGCGAAAATACTAATATAGCTTTTAATGGATCCAATTGAACAAACGGTATGGTATACTCCTTTAAAAAATGTCTCTCTTCGGCGATACAAGACGTCTCATCATATCTCGTTTTACTTAATAATTCTCTTTTAAATGCAAATGTTCCAGCGGTCGCATGATTTGGACCATAAGGCCCGAATTTAAACATTTTGTTTATGTCATCCTTAAAATAAATGAACATTTCACTTGAACCTGCACATAATGCTTTTGGTGAAGATTTTAATCTTTCTACTGCATGACTAATTCTTTCGGGCGGATAATAATCGTCATCATCCATATAAACAATGATGTCACCCTTCGATTTATCATTTAAGAAGTTTCTTTTTTTTCCTAAAGTCATTTTTTCATCGAATTTAAAATATTTTATTTGTGGGATATGGGATACCAAGTCTTCTATTTTGTCCGTTCCATCGTCTACGATAAGCCATTCGATTTTATCCTTGGGATAAGTTTGGTGTTCAAAACATTTGAGCATCATTGGAATAAAAGGTCTTCGGTTAAAGGTTGGGGTACATATACTTACAAAGGGTATATGTTTCAGCTTCTGTTTATTCTTTCCCATTATTATATTTAATAGATATAATAATAATATTTAAGTTATATTTCTTAGGCATTTATTTCTTAGGCAGTTATTTCTTATGTGATATATGATTACTTACTTGCGTTGCAAATGTTTACCAATATGTTTCAATTCTTTTGTAATATTGCCGCCGCCAGATTGTTTTCCAAATAACATATTATATAATGCTCCATGTTTGTTCTTTACCGTTTCGTTATAACTGCATGTTTTCTTGGCTTGATTATAACTAACCATATTTGATAAATGTTCCTTGTTTATAGGTTTAAATATGTCAATGGTTATTATACCAAAATATATAAGCGCAAGTGTTATGATTGAAAATACCCCTGGAATTGTACCTAATTTAAGAAATGCGCTCAAAATGACCAAAAAATTAAAAATACTAAGAATAGGTATTTTATAATATTTAAATACGTCTTGTATTATAGCGGCAGAAGTAATATTATTACCATTTAATTCTGCCTCATAAGAAATAGATGAACATAAACAATAGAGAATTGATAATATGGATAATACGGAAAGCAATGGTATTGAGAAAAAGAATACTATTATAAATAAAATCAGCAAACCTATTGCACATGCATAATTAAAAGGTGACACCAAAGTAACATCTTCCCATTGTGGTTTTCCGGTGCCAGAATCATTCGCATTGGTCTTAAAGAACCATCCCATGTGTGCAAACCATAAACAAGCTAAATAAATATGGTCTACCATGAAGATAATCGTAGATACGAAAAATAATATAGCGGGTCCGAATATAACCAATAAAACTTCTGGCAAACTATTCAACATATTTAAAATCGTGGTAAATGAAATATAATTGAATTGGATGATGGACTCTGTAATTGAAATAAAATAATTCGCTAAAAAGTTTGAACCTGCTTCGTTTTTATATTCATAAAACATATCTAGAATTTTGTTTGAAGCGTTATATTCGTTGTGGGGGAATTTCAGTTTCATTGACATTTGAGGTTTGGTAAACATGGTGGTAAAAATATTTGTTTCGATTGGTTGAATATTTGGTTTCGTATCTGTATAAGGAGAACAATGAATATTGGTAGGTAATATATTCGACTGCGCTAATTTACACCCATATAAGATTAAACCACTGCATGAGAAATAAATGATAAACATAATAAATAAAATAAATATATTCCTTACAAAACCTCCAATATTAGAATAATAATTACCCTTATTTGTGGAATTTGAATCTTGCTTTTTTTCATCGATCGTTGAAGTATCACTTGATTCAGACATTTCTTATATTTAAATGATATAAAATTTATTTTGATTGTATAAGTATTTACTAAATCGAATATTTACACCTTTGAAATATATTTTATTTTTTATTTTATGTTGTACTATATTATATGGGGTTATCTTCAAAACAATATAATATAATATATTTGTTGCTGATTAGTTTTATATTGTTGGTGGCAATATTTCATTTGATCGATTACTTGGTGACCAATAAATATATCATAGAATGTTTCACACCTGGGCCTATTTCGGAAGACACTAGCGGTTCTACGAGTCACACTGTGAATTTGCCTTTAACAACCACCTTTAGTTGCAAAAATTTTTGTGGACCTACCGCCAGATGTGCGATAACTGGTCAGCAATGTTTTACCGATATCGATTGTCCTGGATGTCAGCCACAGAATCCATCTTTACCAAAATCAAATGCAAATGTTCCTGGAAATGATGATGCGGGAAAACTTACCTTGGGTGTAACTCCTCAATATTCATCTTTAACAAGTGGTTATGGTACTCATGAAACCGTAATAACAAAAAATATGAATTCTAAACCCGCGATGCCTAGTTTTGGTGTGAATACTTGGTTAGATGATTTTAAGGAAGAAGAAAAATTGTTTAACACTAGATATAAACCATATGGTCTACAATACATGCCAAATTATCCGAAAAGATATAGCTTAACTGGGGAGTTTGTGGACGATGGACCTTTTGCGGCTAATGCGCCAATGTAATACCGCCAATGTAATACCGCCAATGTAATACCGCCAATAATGTAATACCGGGTCCTAATAGTTCTACGCGGATTTATCTACTACAACATTCTTCACAATATTGCGAATAATTTTGTCCTCTTTTTCTAGATCATTATCACCCGACCCACCCATCGATTCTATAATGAGTTTATTGTATTTATCAGAAACTTTTGAATATGATTTGTTATATTCTGGGTTTTGTTCTTTGAATTTTGGTATTAACCGTTGGTTCTTGGAAACCACCTTTTTAATCATCCTACGCATTTTGCATTGTGATTCATCTTTTTCCCAAGTATTTTCATCTTTAATATAAATGATTTCTCTCTTTTTATCGGTACAATGAATCGGACGTTTGGTGACATCGAGTGCATTCAGATTCTTCACAATAATATTCGAAATACCTTCGACAAAACCCACTTCACCGACGTTTTCCAAGTCGCTCACTTGTAATTTGATAGATTCTACAAAATCGTTTATATTCATCGCATCTTTGCAGGTCTCATTTAAGAAAAGGTTTAGATTAAATGCTTTATTATGGGAGTTTGTTACCGTATTGATAGTATTACTTGTATTGTGCGTTCCGTTTTTTATTACTTCCATCATCATACTTTGTTGTTCTACCATCATACTTTTAAAATCAGATGTTTCTTTTATAAGAGCTGAATTTTGTTTAATCAGCATCAAAATAAGCTGGTCTTTATCAATAGTATCTTCTTTAGCTACTAAGCTAGTAGATTTTTCTTCTACGTTACATGTTTTTTTGTGTTTCCATAAACCATTTCTTGATATATATTGTTTATTACAATTTTCGCATACATTTTTATCATCGAATTCTTGCTTCTTTTTGCTACTTATTTGCTTCTTTTTGTCACCGTTGTCACCAAACGTCATATTTTTATGTTTATCACTTAAAAAATGTTTGTCTATATTACTTTTTCTAGACGTATTGTAGTCACATATTTCGCAACAATATTTATTGCTACTTAATTGCTTCTTTTTGTCACCGAAAGTTTCCATTATGTTAGCTAAAGAAAATAATTCCTAAATATTTCGCAAAAATACAAAAAAAATATCGTCACAAAATGAAAAATATTTTTTTAGTGTCCAGACCATAAAATTCAATTATGGTCTCAGAATTTTTTTTGGCATAAAGTATTTTGGGTTTTGAAAATTGGACAAAAAAAATGTCCAAAATCGATTTTCCCAAAAAAGTCTTCCCCAAAATTATTCATCGATACTACACGTGAAGGGACCAAAATATACTAAAAAATCAGACATTCCCTACATTTTGTAGTAAAAAATGTCCTATAAAGACTTATCCACCACTATATTCTTCGCAATATTTCGAATAATTTTATCCTCTTTTTCTAGATCATTATCACCACACCCACTCATGGATTCTATAAGGAGTTTGTTACCGTATTGATAGTATTACTTGTATTGTGCGTTCCGTTTTTAATTACTTCCATCATCATACTTTTAAAATCACTTGTTTCCTTAATCAGTTCGGCATTTTGTTTGACCAACATCAAAATAAGGTTGTCTTTATCTGTTATATCGTACATACATTTTACTTGATTTTGATTATCATTGTAACAGATATCATTCTCCGAATATGAACCACACGTTTTTTTATGTTTCCATAAACCAGAATTATCTTTGTATTTTTTTTTACAATTTTGACACTCGAAACATTTTTCTTGCGATTTTTGCGACATTTGGATTGACAAATCGCCATCTAAGATTGACGACGTTACTGATGCGTGTTTTGTCGTCTTATTGTGTTTATCAAAATCATATTTATTACACGTTACATAGTCACATGGTTTACATTCGTATTGTTTGCGATTTTTTTGCGATTTTGCGATGGCCAACATTGCTTAATTATTGCCAAGAAAAAAATTTGGTCATTTTTATCAAAAAATAAAAAAAAATTATCGTCACAAAATGAAAATTATTTTTTTAGCTACCAGACCATAAAATTCAATTATGGTCTCAGAAAATTTTTTGGCATAAAGTATTTTGGGTTTTGAAAATTGGACAAAAAAAATGTCCAAAAATGGATTTTCCAAAAAAGTCTTCCCCAAATTATTTCATCGATACTACACGCGAAGGGACCAAATTTCCACCGAAAAACACAGTTTTCCCTACATTTTGTAGTGAAACTACCCATTATTTACATAACATGCAAAAAATATATTTATGTAAAGAAACTATTTACCACCCCTTTTCGCTCGCAGGAGTAGTCGTATTAAATTCATATTTATTATACAAATTGGTTAATAATTCATCGAAATCCAATTCAACTTCGTTACAGTGTTCCCAGGTAAAACCATCGTATATATACGGCATTGCATAATAACTCTTGGTCGGATTGGTCCATTCATGTATATCATTATTGGTGGGGCCAACCTTGGTGTCTCTATCATTATTGGTAGCATCGTACATTTGGTCATGCTGATAATGTCCATAACAACACTCCTCCGATACTTCAAAATCATCAATATCGCTATTAAAACACGACACCTTGTTACAGACATATTCGGCTTCCGCATCCGTAGGCCAATCATCCGAATTAAAACCACCTGCCATATATTTTGCCTGCAATAGTCTTTCCGTGGTGGGATGTATAGGCCAAAACGAAGGATCGGCTGGCGAAGCGGATTCCAAATGGTCGCCCCCAAATACCTTACTGCCATCACCGCCACATATAAAGTCAATCCAAGCATCCCAACCTTCGTCTGGCATATCATCTACAGGGACACATTCATAATCACTATTCAGGATACTATGTTGCAACATTAACGATAAAACGGCCATCCGCTCATCATTACATTCGTAATTACACGCAATATCTTCTTTTTCCAGCGAATATTCACCCTTTTCATTCGTGGCGGAACAATCAGTCGGAGGAATCAATACATTTGCTCGATACAATTCTTTCAAATAAAATATCCAATTTTTACATAAATTTATTTGCGCGTCCACGCTCAATATATAACCAGATTCTCGTAAGGGGTTCATGGCATCGCAACCAAATACGCCGCCTACGACACCATGGGTGGATGCATGTGGCGCATAAGGGATTTGATGCAGGAAATCAGTGATACTGTCGTATTCCAACATGGTATAATGCGAATCACATTTGGGTAAATCCTTGTCTATAGACACATACCGAGTAATGTATTTGGACGGATTTATATTCCAGGGCGCGCGCATATATCCATAGGCCGTATATAGCTCATCGTATTTGGTATTATAATCCGCCATCACATTTGCCCATTTGCCGTCAGGGATTTTCCCGTCGTCTATACCATTGCTGTCATATAACCACCCCCACGTTAAATTATTCGGTAGCGTTAACGTACCAAATGTGTTTTCCTGAAACATGGGCGAGTCCCATACACTAATATTGTAGGCGGTCTCAATCGTATAATCCCAATAAGGCAACGAAATCGACGGCTCTACGGCTTGCATGGCCTTCTCGAATATATTGGTCATTTTAATATGCTGTGCTAAAAATCCGAGTCCTTCGTGAACATGGTCCGCATCTATCCACGCGGCATTAAAGTAGTGATATTCTAATAAATATACGTAATTATGATAGTTGTCGCCATAGAGCGCCGCTCCAGTATCTTCGTCTGTAGTCCACATGGTATACATCGCATCGATGGTTTTCGTTAAATCGTCGTCGGTTAATGCGCGAAATTCACGCCTTACATACATGCACAAGAGTTTTCCATTGCTGGTTCGTCCAGTGTATTCGCCATTAAAGGCGTTATATTGGCGCAATGTTATTGTGTATTCGTCGTTTAAGGGGTCACATTCATAGCTAAAGGATGTCTCGGTGGCATCATAGTCTTCCAGGCAATCATTGTTTTTATCACATATAGTATATTTATGATTATATTTGCGGTCCGCATTATCGTCACCAGTATCAGTAATAGATATCCACATGTCGGCATATGGTTCGATGACACCCGTGTAGGGTTTTAGGAATTTATAGGAATATAAATCGCTGGCATTGGGTAGGAAATAGGATAATACATCATAACCGTCGCGATTCGTTGTAAATCGTAAATCGTATTGATTATAGAAATCCGTATAGGTGTCATCATCTTCGTCTAGATAGGTGGGAAAGGCGGTCGGTCGATTCGTTTTCTCGGAGATTTTGGCGTTGTTTTCGTTGTTTCCGTTGTTTTCAGTTATTTCATTATTCGTTAGCGGATGAATCGTGTTTTCTACAAGTGTCAAGGGGTCGCCGTTTTGATTCCTTTTTACCAAGAGCGATATATTAAACGGCAATGCGGCAATAAAGAGTAAGCCAAACAAGAGAACACACATATACCGTTTATCTTTACGGAATGCGCCAAATATTGATTCGGTAAATAAACGCAAATTTGTTTCTTTTAGTCTAGATGTTTCTAAAATGTCATCATTTTCATCCTTTTCATGTTTTTCATTGTCATTGGTAAAAGCTCCGTAATTCATTATCTTATAATAATTAGACATATATTTTTCTATTTTGTCAATTTTATTTTATAGTGAGTATAATAATGACTACAAATTATGATGTTTCAGGAACAGACCTGGCGGATATATTTCAAATATATTATAGTAAGCAGGCGAGCACTACAAATTACAGTGTAAAGGGTTCTGATTTAAATACTTTTTTTGAAAAAATAGGCGGCGGAACTACCGCTTCTACTACCAATTATACAGTTGAATACTTGGATACTACTAGTTCAATACTTGAAACGTTAGTATATGTGGATTTAAACACTGTTTTTGCTGGAAAAACATATACTATAACGAATAGTTCTACCTATGCAGAAGTAGTAAATACCGATTCTACAAAATACATTGTCCTGTGTTTCGGTAGCAAAACATCAAACACCGCCTCTATTTTAAATTATATTACATTTAACACGACAACCACTGTGAATTACTGGATTGTGGGGGGAGGTGGCGGTGGAGGTGGCACAGCTACCACTACAATTGGTGGAGCAGGTGGTGGAAGTGGTGGAAGTATAGTAACAGGTTCGTTTAGTGCGGCAGCAAACTCGAGTTATTATATTCATACTGGTAAGGGCGGAACTGCAAATTTTGTTGGTAATGATGGAGACGCATCTTATATAATTACGAGTTCAAATTATAATAATAATACTTCTACTTACGTTGGTTATGCCGCAGGTGGTAAAGGCGGAGAAGCTGGAACGGACTCTTTCAATATTTATAGCGGCAGCGGTGGTGCAGCATCCACTTATAATGGAACTACGAATATAGGCAAAGGTGGTAATGGAGCGGATAGTTCTGGTGTAGCAACAGATGGTAATGATGGGAAAAATATGTCTTCCGTGGTGTCTATTACTTTGTCCAACTATGGACCTCGTTATGGTGGTGGCGGCGGAGGTGGAGGTACCAGTGGGTCAACTAGCTCTGGTAAACGTACCGGAGGTATAGGAGGTGGCTCTGGTATAGGAGGCGATGGTGGAACTTATGATGGAACAGAAAAAGGTGGAGACGGAACGATGATGACTGGTTCAGGTGGTGGTGGTGCCGCAAAATCTGCTACATCATCCGCCTCTAGATCCGGTGGAGACGGCGGTTCAGGAATTGTTATTTTATGGTTTACCTATTACTCAACATCGTCATCCAGTGGATCCTCTGCAAATCCAACTCTTACCACTATTTGAGCGCGTAGGTGATTGTCCTTACAAAACAACACGTGCTTAAATAATTTTGTTGGATTTTGGTAAAATACTATTTTGAATTTTGGTAAAATAGTATTTTGATTCGAATCAACGGGTGTATACTTAGGTAGCATATAAGAGTCCTGCATTGCCGCCCACAAATACCACCATATTCACGCGTTCTTCGATTAAATACATATTAAAGTTGTAGTCATAAATGCGCCAGGTTGGCTTATTAATGCCGACAATATCACCTGTTGCTGGGTCGCAAATCGTTAGCACCTGTGCATAGGGGTCCACTGGAGGGGAAATGGTCGTAAACTCAAACTGTACATTCGTAAATCTGCTCATATTCATTGCTCCCGAAGGCTGTGTTACAAATGGATTGGTATCTAAACAGAAATTATAACAATACAAACCATTCGGCGCGTTTCCAGCGGTTCTCACGTATTTTTCCACAAAATTATATACACCTGCAGGTAATATATTTTCTCTATATTGCCCATCCAATAATATCCCTAGTGCTATCAAAATAAATTTAATATTTTGCGGATTATATACACCCGTCGTGTAGAGACCACTTAACGTGCCATCCGGGTTTAAACCGGGTCCCAATAAAGGTGGCCCAACAGGGTCTGGGTTCGGCACATCGCCAGCAGTGGAAGCAGGACTCACGTCTTGCGGCATATAGTTATATGGCCAGTTCGTATAATTGGACCATTGGTTGCGCAAATTCGCATCGCTTCTTTGAAAATAAAACATCCAACTAATGACCATACCCAGAGAGTCCAAATTGATTTTATTTTGGCCAGTCACATTGTAGAACGGTTTTTCGTAAACCTGCTTGAATAAATATTTTTGTTCGTTTTTCGCAAAAATTTCGGCTTCATCGTTGGAAAGGAAACAATACGTGCAGTTTAGATTAATATCCGCGTTCCACAGGGTTCTCGTATCCGTATACGAAGTGGGTCCTAATGTTTCGTCTGGTGGGGTTTGTAGAAATCTATAAAATTGCATATAATATTGGTTAAAATTGGGTGCGACGACTGGGAAATTATTGGTATAATCCATCACGTCGCGTATGGTGAACCACTCATTGAGAGGTCTGAATGAGACGTTGATTTGCAGTTCGTTATACTGGAGTGCGACGAGGGGGAAGGCCTGGGTGGACACTAAATTAAACCAGGCGCCGAGTGGAATATATAAAGTGCGACCGGCGATCGATGGCTGCGCCCCTGCTGGACTCGTGGTATAATACGCGTTAGGATACGAGTTGACGCGTGCACCGTAATTGGCAGGGTCGTTTATTTCTGGCACATTTCCTATCATTTCGTTAAATAATGCCAATTTTTGGCCGCTAAAGTCGCGTTGGGCAGAGGCCAATATATATTGCCCTGAATATTGTTGCAATTGTTGGTTGCCGCAGTTGATGGTGATGCGGCTTATTATTTGGGCGCCTAGATTGTCTATCCATTGGAACTCGTAGGGTGCCCAATTCGTGTAGCCGGTTGAGCCGTCTGGATTGGTATATTCTTGTGGCGGAAGAATGGGAGACCATATGTTGGGCAAATTTATAGAAATATAACAGTCCATAAGCATATCTCCGTAACGTTTTATCAAAAACGTAAATGTAGATTCAGTTGTCAAATTTAATGTCGGAGTCCCTGTATAATCAATGCGAAAATTTTGCTTACCATAATTGGTGTACTTTTTATAGGTTGCCTTCCAAAAAGTCTTGCTGGGATTTCCGTTCAGTATTACGTTTTGCTGCCCTTCGCTTACAAGTTGCATAAGACCACCAGCCATATTGTTGGTATAATATCTGAGACTTCTTTAATTCTTTATTTCATCATAATATAATTTTATACAAATAAATTATATTATTTTCGACTCTTTCTGCGACTCTTTCTGCTTTTGCGACTCTTTCTGCCTTTGCGAGCCTTCCTGCTTTTGCGACTCTTCTTACGACCACCCATTTTTATTTCTGGTTCAGCGTCTTCTGGTCTATAGCTCGTTATTTCTTGGGCCACCCTCTTTTCGGTAGTTATATACCAATCCATTATATTTGTATAAGGTTCAGGTAGTTCTAAACTATCCACTAATGTTTTATCAGAATTCAGTAAAGACTCATGTCTTTTTATCAAAAAGAATAGTCCTTTCTTATTTTTGGAAAATGCGGTGTCACTCACATTACGTATAGCGGCTTCTAATAATGTATTGACATAATCCAACTGCTCTTGGTTAGATACACGTGAATCCACGCAACAATATTTGCCATTTTCGTATTTCGGAAATTTTTTCGGACCACACCCTAAACTACCCTCCTTATTTATTGTAGTCAAATATTCTGCAAAAGGGAGTAATTTGGGTGTAAACATCACATTTGGACCCGGAACACATAATTTTTGAGCTACACTGGTTTCATCAAAGGATAATTTTGGTTTTATACCGGGGCTCTCTTCGTCATCCGATTCAACATCTTTCCATATTGAATTTCTGGGTGAATTCTCGTAAGTTACTATATCATTTATCTTGTTCTGTTTCGAAAGAAATGTAGCCATTTATACATTAGGCCTATATTCTAAATTTTTCCAATTTCCAAAATAATAATAACATACTTATATACGAACACATCATGGACAAGGCCGACAAGGTTTGGCGAATAAACAAGAATGACGAAAAACCCAAAGTTCGAAATTGCGACCAACAACTACTAAATGGGGCATACTTTGGCAATTGGCAAGTGGTTAAGAAATGGATAGCAGCGGGAGGTAATCCGAATTACATGGAGGAAAGAGATGGGTGGTTGCCGATACACTATGCGGCTCGGTGGGGTGATATGAGAATGTTGTTGTTATTGCTAAAAGCAGGCGCGGATATTGACGGTAAAACGAATAGTAACGAAACCGCATTGCACAAGGCGGCTAGATGGAATCGACGTGAAATAGCCATCGCATTACTGAAACGTGGAGCTAAAATCGAAATTAAAAACGGTGATGGTAACAAGGCGGCTGATATGACGACGGAACAGTGGATGAAGGACCTTATCAATCATTTCGAGGAATTTTTAGCTAACGAGAAAATTGAAAAAATGAAAAAGAGTGTTGCGAAAACAGAATTAGAACAAAAACTAGCCGAACGAAAGAAAGAGTTTGGCTATTAGGCGGATGATTTATTGTGTTTGTTTTTATTTTCTCTCGTGAAGATCATGTAGCCGCGGCCATAGTTTTACCCTCTATATAATTGTAAAATTTCACTCCCAAATTGCCCAATTGCCCAATTGCCAAAAATATAAAATAATATAATATAGTAGATATTATGTCCAGTAAAACAACCGATTATTTAAGCGCAATAAAAAACCTAGATGAGGATTTTCAGTCGTATCTCATAATGGCCCTTATTTTTATCATTTTAATCATATTCATTGGCTACATGATTTATCTGAGTAAATTGGAAAACAGTGAATGTAGTTATATGAATACATTGTATCCTTCCGTGGACGGAAACATAAGACCCATTTCTGCAGCCGACCCTGACTGCAGTGGTAATTTATACGACTATTACATAAAAACCGCATATAATGCTTGCAGTGGCGGCAGTTACAAAAATGACTTTGTTGACATTTGTAATCTCAAGGCAGTCATCAAACAAGGCGTCCGTTGTTTGGATTTTGAAGTGTATTCGATTGACAATCAACCAGTGGTTTCTACGAGCACCAAAGATGATTATTATATTAAGGAAACTTTTAATTCAGTGAGTTTTGCTAGTGTGATGGAGACGATTAATAACTATGCTTTTGCAGGCGGCACATGCCCTAATCCTAGCGACCCTTTACTGATTCATTTGCGCATCAAGAGTAATAACCAAAATATGTATTCAAATTTAGCGGCCATATTCAAGTCTTATGATAATATTATGCTCGGAAAAGATTATAGTTTTGAAAACTCTGGCAAGAATTTAGGAGGTGTTCCTTTATTGACTTTCCAAAACAAAGTGATTTTAATCGTCGACAAATTGAATAATGCCTTCTTGGAAAACCAAGATTTTTTGGAATACGTCAATTTGACGAGTAATTCGGTGTTTATGCGCGGTTATGATTATTATGGTGTGAAAAATAATCCGGATACCCAAGAGCTGACCGAATATAATAAGAGAGATATGACCATTGTGTTTCCAGATAGTGGAGTGAGCCCGTCCAACCCGAGTGGTATTTTATGTAGAACGTATGGCTGCCAAATGGTGGCAATGCGTTATCAAATGGTGGATAATTTTTTGATGGAAAATGCGGCGTTTTTTGATAGAGGAGGATATGCGTTTTGTTTGAAACCAGCGGCGCTGAGATATGAGCCAGTAACGATACCAACCCCTACGCCGCAAGACCCCGCGAACTCTTATGCCACACGTAATGTGAGTACGGATTATTATAGTTTTAACTTCTAAATCCACCTTTGGAAAAGGTGGAGCCAAAATCCACCTTTAAGAAAGGTCCAAAGGGACTGGCGTTGCGGAGCCAAAGCTCCGCTGAAAGATGAGTAAAATGATTATAATTTGTCTTGTTTTATGGGTTTTGCTCAACTTTTTCAAAAGTGGATAAGGTTTGGCTCCACCTTTCCCAAAGGTGGATGAATTACTTTTTTTGTATAAATTAATATCTAGTATTATTTTATAATGTCAACAGTTACAATTGACAACGTCACTTACACTTTGACCACGAGTAGTAGTGGTAATACCGCATCTGTTACCGGGAACACTTTAAGCATTACTGCAAACGTAACAATACCTTCAACTATTACTGATGGTAATGGAACAGTATATACCGTAACATCGATAAGTTATAACGCGTTTTATAATTGTTCCGCTCTGACTGGCGTGACCATCGGTTCAAATGTCACATCGATAGGTGAATGCGCGTTTCAAAGTTCCAAATTGTCTGGCGTGACCATCGGTTCAAATGTCACATCGATAGGTCTCTCCGCGTTTCAACAGTGTTCCGAATTGACTGGCGTCACCATCCCAGATGCAGTCACATCGATAAATGGCGTGTTTCAATATTGTTACAAATTGACTGACGTCAATATCGGTTCTGGTCTTACTACCATGGGTACTAACGCGTTTCTATATTGTACCGCTCTGACTGCCGTCACCATCAGCTCGGGGAATACGACATTCTTTAATGGTACGAATGGTGAAGTATACAAAATCAGCGGTTCTACTGTCTCTCTCTCTTTCTGTCCACATGACAAAACTTCTTTCACCATACCAGATTCTGTTACACAAAATGGAACCACATCATACACCGTGACATCGATAGCTGAGTGCGCGTTTGATTCGTGTTCCGCTCTGACTGCCGTCACCATCCCTGATGCTGTGACATATATAGGTGATAAAGCGTTTAATTTGTGTTTCGCTCTTACTGGTGTCATCATCCCTGATGCTGTCACAGCAATAGGTCTTATGGCGTTTTTTTTCTGTTCCAAATTAACTGCCGTCACCATCGGCTCTGGTCTTACTACCATGGGTTCTGGCGCGTTTCAAAATTGCGGTACTACGTTAACCAGCATGTATTTCTTGGGCGATTACCCTATCGGCATAAATGGTAGTACATTTTACGGGACCGGTGCGGTCAACTTGTATTACCTAGATGGTGCGACAAATTGGTCTTCAACCGTGGGAGAAAGATCGGCTCAAGCCATCACCGCCGGCACTACTGGTGTCGCTTCTATTACCAAATTTGAAAATTCTTCCAAAACCGCTGCCTTCTCCATTGCCGATAACTCTTATACCAATGTTGAATTGGTGGTCTTAAATGGTTCTTCGGGTGTTACTTCAGGAAAAGCATTTGCTTTGTCCAGCGGCAACTGGACAGTCACCAGTCCTGCACTCGTGAACGGCGATGTGGTAAAGGTCTTTTTACAAACATCGAGTGGCGCGACCGTAACCCAATTATTGAGTTATAGTTCTAGTACCGCAGCAGATGGAAAAGTATATTATTCGGTAGATTTAGGAGTAGGTATAGTATCGATAGGTCAAGTCGCGTTTGGTAATTGTTCCGATCTGACTGGCGTCACCATCGGCGCAAATGTCACATCTATAGATTATATCGCGTTTCAAAATTGTTCCAAATTGTCTGGCGTGACCATCGGCGCAAATGTCACATCGATAAGTGAGCAGGCGTTTGAACTGTGTACCGCTCTGACTGCCGTTACTATCCCAGATGCAGTCACATCGGTTGGTGAATTCGCGTTTAATTACTGTATCGCTCTGACTGCCGTCACCATCGGCGCAAATGTCACATCGATACCTGATAGCGCGTTTTATAATTGTTCCGCTCTGACTGCCGTCACCATCCCAAATTCAGTCACATCGATAGGTCAAGTCGCGTTTGGTAATTGTTCCGATCTGACTGCCGTCACCATCGGCTCTGGTCTTACTATCATGGGTAATAGCGCGTTTCAATCGTGTTCCGAATTGACTGGCGTCACCATCCCAGATGCTGTGACTTCGATAGGGGATGGCGCGTTTGGTTCGTGTTCTAAATTGACTGCCGTCACCATCGGTGCAAGTGTCACATCGATAAATCAAAGCATGTTTAATGGGTGTACCAGTCTCACCAGTCTTCACGTCTCTTCAAACAATACTGTTTTATACAATGACCCGAATGATAACGGTGTCATCTATCAAATATCAAATGGAGTTGCATCCTTATATCTCAGTGTACCTACCAAAGAAACCTATACAATGTTGTCGTCGATCAACGGTGTTGCCGTGACATCGATAGGTAATAGCGTGTTTTTTAATTGTTCCGATCTGACTGCTGTCGCCATCGGCGCAAATGTCACCGCGATAGGTAATAGCGCGTTTAGTGGGTGTACCGGTCTGACTGCCGTCACCATCCCAGATGCAGTCAAATCGATAGATATTGGCGCGTTTAGATACTGTTCCGCTCTGACTGCCGTCACCATCGGCGCAAGTGTCACATCGATAGGTGATAGCGCGTTTTATCGGTGTACCAGTCTCACCAGTCTTCCAGTGTCTCAATACAATACCGTTTTATACAATGATCCTGATGATAACGGTGTCATCTATCAAATATCAAATGGAGTTGCATCCTTATATCTAAGTGTACCTACCAAGGTTTCCTACGAAATGTTGTCTAGTATCCAAAGTGTAAACGTCACGTCGGTTCTCTCTAATGCGTTTTTTTATGACGCATCTTTGTCACATATAGTTCTGTCCGATTCTATCACCCAAATTGGGGAAAGTGCGTTTCAAAGTTGTACGGGTTTATCCAATGTTATTATTCCGGCCAATGTCACTAC